>Ga0257110_1000020_pt1 | contig 94942 bp, 67 predicted proteins | sample LP_taG_7_FD_190184 | JGI IMG/M metagenome (GOLD analysis project Ga0257110, IMG submission 190184) | Marine microbial communities from Northeast Subartic Pacific Ocean, Canada - LP_J_2015_P26_10m | ecosystem: Environmental > Aquatic > Marine > Oceanic | place: Canada: Northeast Subartic Pacific...
TATATTAAATGAAAAAATTAATAATATTGATTTATCTGATTATGTTACTAATCTTAATCTTAATCAGACATCAAATATATTAAATGAAAAAATTAATAATATTGATTTATCTGATTATGTTACTAATCTTAATCTTAATCAGACATCAAATATATTAAATGAAAAAATTAATAATATTGATTTATCTGATTATGTTACTAATTATCATCTTGAAGAAACATCAAATGAATTAAATGAAAAAATTAATAATATTGATTTATCTGATTATGTTACTAATACTAATTTTAATGAGACATCTAATATATTAAATAATAAAATTAATATTACAAATTATCATCTTGAAGAAACATCAAATGAATTAAATGAAAAAATTATAAATTATAATTATACGGAATATAATGATATTTTAACTTTACGAAATAGAAATTTTGATATTTTTATTATAAATAATGATTTAGATTTTCAAGGTCAGCATAGAAATATAGAATCAAATTCAATTACAGATATATCAGGAACAGGTAAAGAATTAACAAGTAGTGATTTATCTGATTCAACAAATTCTTTTAAAATTGATGATACTCATCTTGAAAAAATTGATATTTATGAAGGTGATAGTGTTACATTTAAAATAAATTATAATATTGGGATTGATCTATTATATTTAGCAAATATTGATTATACTAATATGTCATACGATATATATCAAAATGATTTAAGTGTATGGAGCCAAAATAAAATAATTATAAGTGGTACATATTTTGAACAGTATTTTGTTTATAACACTTTAATTCAACGTGACCCGGAAAGTGATTATATATTACAAACATTTACTAATAAATTAACGTATACATTTAATGAAATAAGTAGATTAGATGAAATTGAAAATAATGATTTTAGTAAAGGATTTTCATTTAAAAGATTTCGTATATATTCCAGTGATATAGCTAATAAAAATTTTTTTTATATTCATGTTCATCCAAAACCATATATAACTAAATACACAGATAATATTATAAATGAAAATTTATTACCTGCATATAATTTAGATAATTATATAACTTATGACCATTTTTATTTAATTAATAATCATACTTTTAATATAAAAATAACTTTTTTTTATAATATTATTGATACTACTACATTTGCAATTTCATACAATAATTTTAAAATTATTGGTAATCAACGAAATATTTTATCTAGTGATATTATTCCTCTTAATAACATTTTTAATAATAGTGAATTAAATAATTTTATTAATATTTTTCAAAATGATACTATTACTTTTAATGTTGAATCTATTGATACTACAAATTATGATGAATATAGAGATGACTTTGGAACAACAAGATTTGAACCAAATATATTTTTTTATTTAATAGATTATACAAATATTAATAATATAAATAATTTTAAATTTTATTTTAATATTGAAAATAATAGTAATATATTACTAAAATTTCAAAATACAGATGAATTTACATTAAATGATTTAAATAAAAAATATAGAATTTATAGTATTGATACTTATTATACAAATGTAAAATATGATCAACACAACTTATCATATTATGAAGGTTCATTAGATGATAAATTTATTTATATAAATATTCATGAGATACCATCTATTGATAAAATACCCTTTAATAAAATTACAGATCCGTTAGTACATAATATATATCCATTATTTGATAATTCAAATTTTACTAATAGTAATGGAATTATTCAAATAAATAAATTTATATTTAATGAATTTATAAAAATTACTGAATTTGAATATAGATCTAACATATTAAATGAAAAAAATAATACTAATAATACTAAAATTGAATATACATCTAATATATTAAATGAAAAAATTCTTGAAATAACATCTAATATAATTAATAATATTGATTTATCTGATTATGTTACTAATAATAATTTTGAAGAAATATCTAATATATTAGATGAAAAAATTAATGTTATTAATACTTATATTCATACTACATCTAATATATTAAATGATAAAATTAACACTAATATTGAATATACATCTAATATATTAAATGATAAAATTAATACTACTAATACTAAAATAGAATATACATCTAATATATTATATGATAAAATCAATTTAGAATTATCTTTAAATATTGCATCATCTGATACATTAGGTGGTGTTATAATTGGTAATAATATTGATATTGATTCAGTAAATGGTACTATTTCAGTTCTTAAAGCAAGTAGTAGTCAATTAGGTCTTGTTAAAGGTGGAAGTAATATATCAATTAATACAGAAGGTATTATTTATTCAACTAATAATATATATTATGCAGATAATGGAATACATTTAACTAATAATATTTTTTCTTTAAATTTAAAAGATGATAATGGTTTAATTATTGATGATGATAAATTATCGTTAGAAACCGCATCAAAGTTAGATTTCGGTGGTGTTAAAATTGGTCAAAATATTAATATTGATTTAGACGGTAGTATTTCAGTTCCTATAGCAAGTAGTAGTGAATTAGGTCTTGTTCAAGAAGGAGATAATATAACAATTGATGCAAATGGTGTTATTTCATCATATAATAATACATATTTTGCAGGTAATGGATTAAATTTAGATGAAACTACTTTTTCTTTAAATTTATCAAATAATAGTGGTTTAAATACTGATAACGGATTATCTTTAAATATTGCTACTAATACTGAATTTGGTGGTGTTATAATTGGTAGTAATATTGATTCAACAAGTGGAACTATTTCAGTTCCTATAGCAAGTAGTAGTATATTAGGTCTTGTTAAAGGTGGAAGTAATATATCAATTAATACAGAAGGTATTATTTATTCAACTTCAACTTTAACTGATACTATATATTCTGCAGATAATGGAATACATTTAAATGAAACTACTTTTTCTTTAAATTTAAAAGAAAATGGTGGTTTAAATACTAATAACGGATTATCGTTAAACATTGCGACAGATCAACAGTTAGGTGGTGTTATAATCGGTGATAATATTAAACATACCGATGGTTCTATTTCAGTTCCTATAGCAAGTATTAGTGAATTTGGGGTTGTTAAAGGAGGAGGTGCTAATATATCAATAGTAAATGGTGTTATTTCTTCAACTATAAATACATATTTTACTGAATCAGGAAATACTATTAATTATAACGGTAATATTAAATGTGTTGATGTTACTATAACAAATGGATCTCAAAAATTTTTATTAACTTATATTAATATTATAGATAATATTACAATTGAAGATCCGATTGGAAAAAAAATAGATTTTACAAAATTAAATGATCCTGATTACGAAGGATATTTAAAATATAGTGATAGTGGTTGGACAATAGATAATCCAACTGTTGGTAGTGGTAGTGATCCAATATCATATACCAGTATTAAAAAACCATCATCATTATCATCTGGATTACTAAAATATGATAGTAATATTGATAGTTGGATAATTAGTAAAGATAAAGATAATACTAATGATATAATAGATTTATATTTATATGATAAAAATAAAATTTTATTGGAGATAGAATATAGTATTGATGATATTGATTGGTATGAAATATATCAGGGTGGATTTATCGATTTAACTTATAATATTGGTGAAACTGTAATATTATATTTAAGAATAAAACGATGTAGTTTAACAACAGTTTATAAAAAACATCATAGATTTATTGAACATCAATATAATTATGATGTATGGTTGAACTCAAGACATACAATTAAATGTAAAATAATAAATAGTTCTAAAAATGAAATTAAAAATGTAGAAACTATTATTGATAGAATAGATCAAAATGAAAATAAATATTTATCTAATATAGATTTGACGGACGAACCAAATGATAGTATATATTTTACTTCAATAGAAATAAATATTGATTATACAGATTTTGCTAATTTAACGGATATAGTATGTTTATCTTTTTTTTTAAGAAAAATAGAAAATAGTATTTGAAAATGTTTAATTTTTTACAAAAAAATATGAAAAATGACAGTTAATAACAAATTAGATTACAATGGTCAAATTTACTACAGTCACAGAAGAGTCTTATATTATTGCTAAAAATAATATAAAAAAAATAGAATTAATTATTATAAAAGAAAATAAGATAAAAAAGTTTGAAGTTTTAATTTCAAAAATTTCAAAAAGAAGAAGATAAATTAGTATTAAATAGAATAAAAGTTGAGTCTTTTATTTTTTATTTTATTATAATAAATTTATATAATTTAATATACAATATAAATAGAATGAATGATGTTTTTATATTTTTAAATTTTTTATTTATAATAATAACATGTATTATAAATTTACTTATTTATAATAAATTAAATAAATATTTAAAAATAATTGAATTTAAATTAGATAATAATATAAGTAGAACATATAGTAATAACAGTAATAACAGTAATAAAAATATAATATGTTCGGATGATATAATTTATAGAAAAAAAAAATATAATAAACAAAATATTAGTAGTGGAACTTTATTTGATACTTTTAATATAAAAAAAAATAAAGAATAAAAAGTTTAATGTATTAATCTTTAAATTTTATTCCACATTTTTCATCATTTTCAGTTGTTGCAATTAATTTATTCATTTGATCATCATTTTCTGCTCTAATTTTATAACAATGATGAAAAGTATTAAAATCTTTTTTATTTGGTATAATTTCTGTATTTATTGAATGTGGTTTTCTTAATATATTCCAAGATTTATTTTTATATGTTAAAATATATGTAAATTTATAGTATTTTATATCAGTATTAATAATCTTATAATATTCAATTTTAATTTTATTACCAGAATCTGAATAATTAATTTTACTAAATCCATATGAATCATGAACATACATATCAGTAACTTTAATATCATCATTTAAGTTTGAAGATAATGGAATTGGATTAGGATTATCAACATATGGATTTGTTTTATCTTTAGAAGCCCCTCCAGTACCACATATAATCATACAAATATTTGAAGATAATTTACATAATTGAAAATTATGAATATCTGCACATAAATAAATGCTTTTATATTTATTAAAAATATTTAAAAAATCATTAATTGCATTAATTTTAATCTGATCTTTTTTTTTTTTAAAATATAAATCTGAAACTGTTTTAATTGAAACTTTTTCTTTTTTTTTTTTTAAACCAAAAAAAGGGTGATGAGCAACAATAAATAATAATTTAATTTCTTTGTCAATAGAAATAGATTCTAATTTATGTGAAACTAATTCTCTATATTGATTAATAGATTCAACATTTTTAGCTTCAAAAATATTTGTATTTAAATATAAAAAAAATATACCTGTTGTTTTTTCTTCAATTTCAGGATTACAAACATACAAATGTATATTATTATGATGATATATATTTTTAATATATGTTGTATTATCAATTTTATAATTTGAATCAATAGTATCACCTGATAATATTTTTGATATAATATCATTTTGAACTTTAATCATACAACCTAATTGATCACATTCCTGATAAAAATTATCTAAATTTTCAGAATTAATATCATGATTACCTAATACAATATTAATATCTTTTGATATATCAAATAATTTACGATATCCTGTTTCTAAAACATATAATGGATAAAACTTAACATTTGAATCAATTGTTGATGATGAATAAGTTTTTGATTTTTTTGTATTTTGTGATTTTTTTGTATTTTGTGATTTTGTTTTAATTAATTCTTGAGATAATTTTTTTAATAAATTTATTTTTTTTTTCTTATGACTATACCAATTATCTCCAGCTAAAATTATTGGTCTGTTTGAATATAATTTTTTTAATAATGCTAAAACTACATTTCTATGTAATATTTTTTCTTTTTTTGAACAATTAATATTATTCCAACAACCAAAAAAGATAAAATTATTTGACATATTTTAATTTAATTTAATTATATAAAATTTTTTATGATTAATTCTTTTAAAAATATTTCATAATTAATTAAATCAATAATATCTATTCCAAATGAAATTAATGTATTTTTTTTTAAATTAAATATATTTATTTCATCTTGTATTTTTACATATTTCTGTTTTTCTATTAAAAAATAACCTATATCTGGTGTTGATAAATATGTAATAAATATATAATTTTTATCTTCATTTTTAGATAATTCTTTATTAATATCAGTTACATTTTTTAAATCATGTAATTTAAAAATATTTATAATATCTATTATTTTTTTTTGAATAATTTTTGAAATTTTCATTTTATCAATAATCATTTTATAAAGATCTTTAGATTCACCTTTATTTAAATTTTTATCTTTTATAAAATCATTTCTTAATTCTTTGTAAATTTTTTTAATTTTTTCTTTTTCACATTCATACATATACATTATTTTAAATAATATATATTTATCATTTTTATATTATTAAACAAATACATTTATAAAAAATGATATTATCATAAAATATAATATGATATATGAAATCTATTGCTTCTATAAAATTTAAAATTGTTAATATTATATTAAATAAATCTATATAGTCTTTTAGAACAGTAATATAACAATTAATCCATTATATAAAAAAATGATAAATATTACAATAATAACTATAAAATGACAGATGAATTAATAACTAAATTTAATAATTTTTCTATTAAAAATAAAAAATTAGGTCAATATTTTACTAAAAATCTCAAATTAAAAGAAAAACTATTTTCTTTTATTTTAAATGATCCTTCTATTATTTTAGAACCTTCTATCGGTCAAGGCGATCTAATTGATTATATAAAACAAAAAATACCTAAAGCTACTTTTGACATGTTTGAAATTGATAAATCAATTAAATTACTTAATACAATTGATAAAAATGAAGTAATATATTGTGATTTTATTAAATATGAAAAAATTACAAAAAAATATAAAACAATAGTTGGTAATCCACCTTATATAAAAACTAAAAATGGTAATATGTATATTAAATTTATTGAAAAATGCTATGATTTATTAGATTTACATGGTGAATTGATATTTATTGTTCCATCTGATTTTTTTAAATTAACTAGTTCTTCTAAATTATTAATTATGATGTTCAATAATGGGTCATTTACACATATTTTTCATCCACATAATGAAAAATTATTTGAATATGCAACTATTGATATAATTATTTTTAGATATTGTAAAAATATTACAAATGATAAAACAATATTATATAATGATAATTTATTATATGTAATTAATACAAATGGTTTAATTACATTTGAAAAAGAAATTAAAAATAGTAATATTTTATTTCAAGATTGTTTTGATATTTATGTTGGAATCGTAAGCGGTAAAGATGAAATATATAAACATAAAACACTTGGAAATATTGAAGTTTTAACTGGTATTAATAAATTAGATAAATACATTTATATTGATAAATATCCATCTGATAATAAAGATATAGATGAATATTTATTAAAAAATAAAGAAATACTATTAAAAAGAAAAATAAAAAACTTTACAGATAAAAATTGGTTTGAATGGGGAGCACCTAGAAATATAAATAAAATAAATAATAATTTAGATAAAGAATGTATATATATGTATAATTTAACAAGACAAATAGATGAAATTGCATTTTTAGGAAAAGTAAATTATTTTAGTGGAAATTTAATTATTCTTATACCTAAAAAAAATATTGATCTTACAAAAATATTATCATATATTAACAGTAATTCATTTACTAACAATTTCATATATTCAAACAGATTCAAAATTGGACATCGGCAATTATCAAATTCTTTAATACCTACTGAATTTATTAAATCAATAGAAACTAATTCAAATCAATAAGACGTATATCAAACATAAAATATTCTTTCCAACTTGGTTTAGGTTTTTGTAATGCAGTTATAAACTTTTTTACTACATTTTTAATATTTTCATATTTATAAACCCTGTTTTTATACCAACAAACCTGATATGGTAAATTATTAATATTTGGTGTTAAAATTGATAATCCTTTTACACTATTTATTATTATATCTGAATTATCTTTTTTATTTAATACCACAAAATAATAATCTTTTTTATAATTATAATTATATTTTTTTTCATTCAACTTCTTACACAATAATTTACTCATTTTACCATTCTCATAACTTACATTTAAATCCAATAATTCATCTGTATAAGAATATACACACATTGCAAGATTACCTGTATTATCACTACTTAAAGTTTCTGTAGATTTAATATTGACTGGAATCCAACCATACAGATAATCAAATAATAGTATATCATACCACATTCTTTTTTTACTTTTTTTAATTCTTTTTTCAAATTTTTTAGTTATTAAATTTATAACTTCATTTTCATCAAAACAACTATTTATTCTTCCATCTTCGTTATTATTTGCAAATTTAACTGTAGTTTCTTTTAAATATTCTTGTATGCTATGTAAAATTAATGGTAATTGTTTTAATCTTATTATATATCCTCTAAATATTTTTTGTATTTTAGTTGCTTTTTTATTTTTTAATACATTTTTAAAAAATCTTTGTATTATTAATATTCCATTTTCATTAATTTTTAAATTTGAAAATAAGTTTTCTATTTCATCCATTTTATTTTTATAATTAATATATTTATCATTTTTATATTATTAAACAAATACATTTATAAAAAATGATAATATATTATCATATATAATATATATGATATCTATTGCTTCTAAAAAATTTAAAATTGTTAATATTATATTAAATAAATCTATATTTAATGAAAATATAATTAATATTATACTGAATTTTTATTGGATTATTTTAGATAATAAAAATAAAATTCTATTAAATTGGATTAACATTAATAATTTAAATTTTAATTATTTATCATATAATAAAAATGCAATTTATTTATTAGAAAATAATTTTTATAAAATTAATTGGAGATATTTATCTGGTAATAAAAATGCTATAAAATTATTAGAAAAAAGAGTTAAATTTGAAAATAATTTATCTAAAATTGAATATAATAATTTATCTAATAATAATAAAATTAATTGGAATTTATTGTCAAATAATGAAAATGCTATAAATATTATTAAAAAAAATTTAAAAAAAATTGATTGGAATACTTTATCATTAAATAAAAATATTATGTGTTTATTACAAAAAAAAAAAATTAATTGGAGATTAATATCTAAAAATAAAAATGCTATTAATTTAATAAAAAATAATTTAAAAAAAATAGATTGGTATTTATTATCTAAAAATAAAAATGCTATTTCTATTCTTAAAAATAATTTAAATAAAATTAATTTTAATAGTATTTCTTTAAATAAAAATGCTATTTCTATTATTGAAAAAAATTTAGATAAAATTGATTGGAATTATTTATCTGAAAATAAAAATGCTATTCATATTCTTGAAAAAAATTTAGATAAAATTAATTGGAATTTTTTATCTGAAAATAAAAATGCTATTCATATTCTTGAAAAAAATTTAGATAAAATTGATTGGAATAATTTATCTTTAAATAAAAATGCTATTCATATTCTTAAAGAAAATAAAGATAAAATTGATTGGTTTAATTTATCTTTAAATCCATCAATTTTTGAAAATGAAGCTATGCCTAAAATATTATAAAAATGATATAATATTAAAATAATTTTTAATACAAAATGTTTATAACTAACTATAACAATAATCAAATTAAACCTATTTTAAATGAAATTAAACATTATAATATAATCAAAAAATATATTGAATATATTAAAATTCAAGATAATAATAAAATTAATGATATATTATGGGAATTATATCATGGATATTGTTATTATAATTCTTATGATATACCTTATCATAAAAATTTTGAAGAAATTAAAAATGAAATAGATAATCATAATAACACAATAAATATTTGTAAAAAATATCTAATGTTACTTAATATTGATATGATTGAATATATTTTTGAAAATTTTATATAAAATCTACTAAATAAAAAGTTAATTCTTCATTTCTACATATATTTCTTGCATAATGTCTACATTTACATTCACATTTATTTTTATTTATTTTTTTATTATTTTTAACCTCATTTACTAATTCACATTTATATGGTTTATTATTTTGATGTCTTAAACAACAATTACATTCATTTAAATAATTTAACATTTCTTGTTTTGAAGAATTAAAAGACATATCATATAATTTTTCAATATCTAACATATTATATATTTTCAATATTAAACATATTATATTTTTCTTGTATGATCATTTTTTTATATAAAAAAAATGATATAATTATATATATTATAATATATATAATATTTAAATGAATTTAATTAGACAAACTGGATTATAGAATAGAATTTAGAGAAAACAATCTGTTAAGAACCAATTATGGGGAATCGCTGTATTTCTATTTTACCATAGTAGTCGTTTATTTAAATATTATTTATAAAAAAATATAAAAATAGAAAAAAGATAAAACTTTTATTTTTTATAACATTTCTTTTTCTTTTCTTATAAAATTTCCATTTTTTCTATAACATGAATAACAACCATCACATAATTTTTTTCCAATTAATTTTATCCAATTTTTATTTCCCGCTTTTGTATTTTTATTTATTATTCTAAATTTTATATTATTTTTATCAAAATGTTTAAATTGTTTAAAATTATTATTACTTATACTATTATAATTATAACATTCAGTAAAACTACAATTATATTCTTTAAAATCATTATCATTATTATAATTTGTAATATTATTAATATCAATTAAATAATCATGATCATAATCAAATATTTCATAATCAATTAAACTATCCATAACATATAAATGAATATATTTTTATCATTTTTTAATTATAATTATAATTAATTTTTACATTTATTATATCATTATCTAAACTATTGTTTTCTATATATATATCATTATATTTTATTTTTTCTTTATTATCATATTTTATTGGATTCTTATTATAATCAGAACCATCGTCACCTAATTCTGCAGGTATTCCCTCAGTAAAGTCTGGTTCTGAAAAATTAACTTTTTGAACTCTCCAATATTTAAAATAATAACCAGATTCTATTGTTTCAGTTATACCATTAATATTTTGTGTTCCTCCACCTGACCTAAAACCAAAATCTTGACTATAATTGTTATAAAATGTATAATCATTCCTTATTACGTCTGCACTATATTCATCTATTATTTTAAAATGATTTTTTTGATCATAACTAATAATTTTTTCATTTCCTAAATCATATTGATTATCATTACCAATTGGTGGTTTAAATATTGTATTTAGTTTATTTCTATAATTAGTATAATTATTTAATTCATTATTTTTAAACCAAAATGATCTCCCTTTAAAATGTATTGAAAATACATAATTTTTTTCAAATCTACCTAATTGATGAGATACACCATATATAACTGAATTTTTTAGAGAGTTTGGCTTACTTATATTTGTTGGATTTGTTGTATTAATAATTAAACCTTTTTTTGTTTTTGCAGAAATATATTCTTCTCCAATTTGTCCATCACCACCTACATATAATTTATTTGTTTCAAAATTAATTGTTAAATATAATTTTGAAACAGTTTCAATTTCATTTTCATTTTCATTTTCATTTTCATATATTATATTAATAATACTACCACCTATTCCAGGAACTTCTTGAATGTTTTCTGCTGTTAATCCTTTAACTCCTTTACCACCAGAACCATATAAAGCAATTTTTTTTTCAAATATTAAATTTAAATATTTTAAGTTTTTATATTTATCAAATAATTTATTTAAATTTAGTATTATTGGTTCTTTACCATTACCTTCTTCATTCTTGTCTAATGTGTAAATACTTTTTATATAATCATCATTACTTTTGAATTTAATTTTTAAATTAATTATTGAATCATAATCATCATATAATGATGTATCGTCAAAATAATTTAATATATATTCATTATAATTAATATTAATATTAATATTGCTATTTATTTCATAATCTATAACTCTTTGTTTTAAGTAATTCGTTAAATTACTTAGTTGGTCTAAAGTTATAAGATTAGGAGATTGATTTTCAAAGTTATTTAAATTATGGATATTAGAATATAATGTTATTTGTTTATCATTTAATATATTTTCAGAATTTTCAACTTTTATAGTAATATCCTTACCATTATCAATCTTTTTATGAAAAATAAAATGTAATAATATATGGTCATAATTATATGTTGTATAATTATTTAAATCAATATTAATATTAAAATTAATAATTAACTTTAAATCCTCATTGTAATTTAATGAATTTAATTGTTTTTCTAAGTAATCATTTTTATAAATTTTATCTTCATATTTTATAATTGTATAATCTTTTAGAGGTTGTTGTTCTACTAATAGATCACTATCATCTTCAATATCATCTTCAATATCATCTTCAATATCATCTTCAATATCATTATTTATTTTTAAATTTATAAATTCTAAAAATAAATTAAAATGAATAGTTAAAGTAAATAAATTAAAATTTATTATATTTTTTGGAATATCAATTATTAAATTATTATTTAATTTTAATTTATAAATAATATAATTATTTAAAATATACATACTACTTAAATCTTTAGTAACAATTAAAGAATCAATATTCTTTAATTCTAATATTGAATTATTTTCTAATTTATCAATATAAACTGGAAATTCATTAATTTTTAAAGATTTATAGTTAACATCTGGTTTTTTTTCTAAATAAAATTCATAATCATCTAATATAAATAAAGAATTATTTTTTCTTACTTTAATATTTATAAAATTTAAATATAATTCATTATTTATATTTAATAAATTTATTTCATAGGTATTATTATTATTATTTATTAATAATTTTGTATTTTTTTGTAAATTATTATTTAAACCAGTATTTAAAATAGTTGTTAAATTTAAAGCATCAATATTAGATAATGTATGTTTATTTAATTTGTGACTATCAAATTTATGAAATTCAATTTTGTAATCATCTCCTCTTATAGATATATATAAATTATAATCTATAATATCAAAAAATTTACAGTTACATTCTGTTGGTATTGTTTTTTGTAAAATGAATATACCTGGATATTCCAAATTACTCAGAGTTCCATCAAATTCTAAATGTTTTGATAATCTATCTCTTTTTAAATTTAAAATATCAGTTTCATATATATTTTTAATAAATTTTTTATCATTATATGATGTTAAAATAGATAAATTTAAATTAAATTCATTTATTTTATCTTTAATATTATCATCTAAATTTTGATCTAATCCTTTATTTTTAATAGTTGAAATAATATCTGTATCAGTTAAAATAAATCTAAAAAAATATATTTTTTTTAAAAAATTTGTAGTTTTATCAATCAATGATAAAGTAATTTCAAAACAATTATCATTATCATTAATTAAATTATTATCTTTTTTTAAATTTATAATATTAAATTCACTTTTATAAATATTATTATTAGAGAATAAATCTTGAAAACCATTTATATTTGTATCTTTAATAAAAAATATTGAATCCGGTTCTTTAAGTTCATAATTAGAATTAGGAATATATATTTTTAAATCATGATTTAATATTATATCAGCAAAATATCTTATGTTACTATTAAGATTTTGAAATATAAATTTATGATCAGTCTGCATATAATACAATTCTGTATCTTGCATATTAGCTAAAGGTATTAAACCTTGGTTATTTGTTATATCATCATAGTCTCCTTTAACATTATAATTATCTTTTACAATATAATCAAATAATTTTATTAATTTATTATTTTTGAGAGAAATTAAAGGTATAATAAACTCATAATTATTACCATTTTTATCTTTAATTAAATATAATGAAAATATTAAAGTATCACCAATTAATTTAGATAAAGTATTTACTATATTATTTTTATCAACATTATTTTCAGATAAATCAAACATTTTATCATTTATTACAAATATATTTGTATGTAATAATTCAAATTTTGGATCATTAAAAACATTGAATCTTAATCCTACTATACTACCAGATTCGGATCCTATAGTTTTATAATGATATAATTGACGAATATCAATTAAAGCATTGTTAAAATTCTTTGATTCATCTTCAATCGAAGAATCTTTATAAATATCTTCATCTACTTTTAAAAAAGTATTATCATTTCTAATGTAAGAATTTGGATGTAAATTTTCATTTTTTTTAGTTAAATGTCTTTTATGTGGAATTAAAAATTCATCTAAATTGACTTTATCCCAAAGATCAAATATAAAATAATCTTTATTTAAAATTGGTTCTATAGTATCATAAATTGTATCAATTATATAAATTTTAATATCTAAAATATTATCATATTGTTTGTTATCATCATAAATTAATATATATCTATTATCATTACCTATTGATAATTTAGTCATATTATTTAAATTAATATTAAAATTATCTATTTTAATTTTATTTTCTATAATTCTATTATTTTCAATATTACCGGATGAAATATATTGATTTATTGTAAAATTGTCACTATTTTTTGTTAATTTAAAATCACTAAAACTTATTTGATTATTTGATTTTAATAAACTATTATTAAAATAAAGTAAATATAATTTTTCATTATTTTTATCATTAATTATAAAATATCCTTTTGGATGTTGAACAATATAATTAGGTTTAAAAAAATTATTATTTATTATTCGTTTTGTATAGTAATAGTAAGGCTCAGTAAGTTCTGTATATTTAATACAATTATTATTAGTATCACATATAAATAAATATTTGTCATCATTTGATATTGTTATATGTTGTGGACTATTTAAAATAACTTGATTTCCAGGAAGAATACTTTCATTATTATTTATTGGTAGATCACCATTTTTATATGGTTGTCCTATTATTGTTTCTGTTTTACCATAATTATTACCAGATAAATAAACTAATCTAATACAATTATTTGCTGTATCTGCTATATATAATAAATCATTATTTTTATTAATTGCAATACTTCTTGGATTATTAAATCTTACTTTTTTTGATGTATTATTATCATTATGTTTAAATTCAGATTGATATTGAAATAAATTTATCCAGTTAGTATCATCATTATCATCTAATGTTGGTCCTGTTATAATAGATATTGTATTTGTTAAATATTCTATTTCTTTTATTGATCCATTAAATGAATCTATAAAAATTATATTATTATTATTTTTAATAACTAAATCTGTTGGTCTATATATTCTTGATATATATTTATTTAATACTTGACTATAAATTGAAATATTACCTGCTATATTAAAAGTTCCTCCTATAATATACAAATAATTATTTTTTAAAGTTAGTAATTTTATAGTATTGTTAAAATAATCTGATAATATTAAATAATTATTATTTTTACTTAATTTTATATTATAAATAAATTCATTATTATCATTATTAAAATCTATATTATATATTATTTTTTCATCTGTAAATTTAATATTATTAACTTCTTCTTGATAAAAAAATCTATATATTGTTAATCCAGTATTAAAATATACTATATTTTTACTATAATCGAATATTATATTTAATATACTTTCAATTGGTTTAGAAATTGTTGTTATTATAAAATTAGTATCAATATTAAATTGATTAAATTTTGGAATATTTTCATTAATTAAAAGACTATAATTAATTTTAAATTCTTTTAATTTAACATCAGTATTATAAAATAAGTGTCTTATTGATTTATTATTTGCTATATATCCATAATAATTTCCTAATTTTTTATCAATAACAACTTTTTTTAAACTAGAATAAAAATCATAAATAAATTTATTATCATTATTAATATTATTTTCCGAATTAAAAGTATTTATTAAATCAGTAAATCTAATATTATTTTCTTTTATATCTAATTGAAATACTAATCTATTTCGTTCTGGGAGTGTAAATTCATATAATGCATCATTCTGTTCTATATTAAAACCTATTTGAATAATAGAATCTTTATAATTATCTTCTAAAATTATTTTTACAAAAGAATGTGTATTTATATTTTTAATAATATATTCATTATTATATGGTGATGATATTTTGTTTTGAATCGCAAATGGTGTTAATTTATAAATATCTATTGAATTTTTATCATTTTCTATTAAATTTTTATCTATTTGTGATATAATAAATAATTCAATTTGTTTTAATATTGATTCTTTAAGGTCAACACTTGGAAAACTTGGAAAAGATTGATTATTAGTAAATATATTTTTAGTTAATCGAAAATATTTTTTATCATGTTCATCTAAATATATATTTTCTATTTCTTTTATTTCTTTTATTTTAAAATCATATATTCCTAATATTATATGATTATCTCGAATATTTGAAAAATTAATTAATAAATTACTATTATTGATATTATTAATATCTAATTCAAAATTAAATAAATATTGATAATTTTCTAATAAAATTAAATTAGAATTTAGATTTTGACTATTATTTATAATATTAATATTACTATTATTAATATTAATATTAATATTTATATTACTATTACTAATTATATGTAATTTAAAATTTAAATTAATATTTGATAAAATATTATTAGATATATATTGTAAATCTATATTACTTTCAAATTTTAAATATAAAATTTCGTTTAACACATTACCATTTTCATTTTTAAATTTAAAGATATTATAATCATTTATAAAATATATATTTTCTATATCAAAATTATCTAAATAATTTAAATCTTCAGTATTAATATTTAATTTTGGATAATCTGTTTTATCAATATTTTGTATATTTAAAATTTTGTTTAATCCAAAATAATATCTTGAATTATTGTAAATTATTCTAAAATTTTCACCAAAATTAATAAAATTTTCATTATTATTATAATAATAATGTATATATGTTGAAAATATATTATCATCATTGATATATGTTTTATATATATCATAATCATTTAGATTACTATATATTATTTCACCATCATTATTATATTTTAAATTTAAATTTTTTTCACTTGTATCAATTTCTATATTTGATGAATCATTATTAAATAATTTTAATTCTACAATATTATTACCATATATTTTCCATATTTTAAAATTTTCTGAATTAATATTTTTATTTTCTGATTCATCATTTTTATTTTCTGATTCATCATAAATTAATAAATTACTATAATTTCGTGAAATATTATATTTTTGAATTTTAATTTTTCGTAATTGATTATTATCAAGAAATTTATATTTATAAGAATAATCTGTTATTAAAATATCATTTGTACTATCTAATAAATTTATATTAATTTTTTTTAATATTTCGATTTTTGGATATTTAATTGGATCTGTTATTAAATATATATCTGAAATATATTTTATAAAATTTAAATCAATTGGAATTTTTTTATTAAAAATTTTTAAATCATAAATAAAAAGTTGATTAAATATTAAATCATAATAATTATAAGTATCATCACTCAAATTAAAAACATTTTCAATATTATTTATAAATAAACTTAATTTATTTATATTTAAATCTATATTAAATATTATATTATTATCTATATTAATATTAAAATTTATATTATGATTTTCACTATCATAATTTAAATAATAATTATTATTTATAATATTATATTTTAAAGATAAAACTTTATATATCATATGTAATTCTGATTCTATTTCGAATTTTAATTTAATTTCAAATATTATAAAATCATTTAAATTTTTATCCATTGAATATATTAAATTTTTATTTAAATCATGATAAAAAGATATGAAAATATTTTTTTCAGAATTTATTTCAAAATCATATTTTATACTATCTATTGGTTCTATTGATTTATTATATATTTTTTTATTTCTAAAATTTTCTGTACTATTTTCTTCTATATTAGAACTATAACCACCATCTATATAGTCTGATATATTTCCAGGTATATTATAAATTAAATTACTTAAATAATCTAAATTATATATATGATTATAATCAATATAATCAAATAAATTACTATGTAAATCAGTATTTATATTTATTAAACTATATATTGGATTTTTATTATAAAATATAATATTACTATTTCCACATACTGCTGTATTTATATTTAAATTATTTAATGATGTTATTAGTTGTGGTATATTATTATCACTTAAATTTGATACTAAATTTATATTACCACAATAATATACTAAATTATTCTTTGAATTTAAAAATACTGTATAATTATTACCACATACTACTTTATTAATATTACAATTAGTTAATGTAGTTATTTCTGTTGGAATTGATATATTACTATAATGTCCTAAACCTAATTGACCATAATAGTTATTTCCGCAACTATAAACTAAATTATTAGATGTATTTAAAAATATTGTATGATAATCACCGCATGCTACTTTATTAATATTACATCCGGTTAATGTAGTTATTTCTGTTGGAATTGATATATTATAATTATGATTTAATCCTAATTGACCAAATGTATTATCACCACAACTATAAACTAAATTATTATCTGTATTTAAAAATATTGAATGTGAATAACCACAAGCAACAAAATTTATATTAGAACCAGTTAATTTAGTTATTTCTGTTGGTTCAAATATATTTAAATTAGTATTTAATCCTAATTGACCAAATTCATTTTTACCATAACTATAAACTAAATTATTAGATGTATTTAATAATATTGAATAATCATAACCATTTGCAGCATTATCTATTTTTAAACCATCAAATGATAATATTTTATATAATTTACTTGATTCAATGATTGAATTTACTTGTGTTATAATTATTATACCTGAACTACCAATATTACCTAAATCATTCATTATATTATTTCCACCACCTCCACCATTTCCAGAATTAGAAATTAAATGTTGTTTAAATTTAATTTTAAGTAAATTATTTAAGGTCATTATAGTTGTTGGCTGAGTTCCACTGATACCACCATATATATATATATTATAATCAATTACTACCATAGAATGAAGAAATCTGTTTTCTAGTGAATTTAATTGTGGATTATAATTATTTATATTTTCTGAAAAAGCAGTATTATTATTATTAATAGTAATTTTATATAAAATTTTAGTGTCTTGCGATACTTGATTTGATGATATTAAATATGTACCACCATATATATATATATAATTATCAATATTTACCATTGTAAAATAGTTTATATTAAAGTTTGTAATATCACCAGATACAGTAAATAATAATATTGGGTTTTCGTCAATGAATTTAGTGAGTCTGGATTCATGTTGTGTTCCTGGATTGTAAATACTTACTTGAATAGTAATTTTCCATAAGTTTGATAAATTATTAATATTATTATATTCATCTTTTCCACCATATAAATATATATCATATAAAGGATAATTAGGATTATTAATTACTATCATTGAATGTTCATATAAATATGGTGGTAAAGTATCAGTAATAGTAATAGTAGAATCATCTATTTTTTGTAACACACCCGTCGTAATAATAATTTCATATAAAATATTTTGAACTGTTTCTCCAAATTTTCCCCCATATATATATATATTACCTTTAATTTCTACCATTGAAAAGAATTTTAAACCTGATGGTTTAGTAACATCTTCAACATCTTCAACATTTATAATAATTATTGTTAAAACACCCTCAGTAGTAATTTTATATAAATCAAAATTTTCTGTTAATACATACATATCATTATTAAATACTATCATTTTCATAAAAATATTCGTGAATAAATATGTATTAAGTATTGATGATAAAGATGGAGCATAAGTTAAAGTAATTATTTGAAATGAATTATCGGTATTAATTTTTAATAATTTTGAATTATCCTGTTCATTTGTTTCATTATATCCACCAAAAATATAAATATCATTATCAATTACTACCATATTATGTTTATAATTATAATAATCAGTACTAATTTTTGTTATATCCATATTTCCACCTTCACCCCCTTTTCCAAAATAAACTTTTCCATTTTGATGTTCTCCATGTATTGGATCTGTAATATTAAAATAAGTTTTAAAATCAATATTTTGATATGATGATATACCAGCACCACCTTCACCATTTAAATAACCAATACTACCTGCACCACCACCACCACCTGGAAGATCACTTAGTTGACCATTATGTGTATCTATACTACCACCAATATTTTGAAAATAATTTACATTATCAACATTTGATTTAAATTTATTAGGTTTTGATGATGATTGTCTTACAAAAACATCATAATAATAATTATTATTTCCTTTTAGCTGAAATGTATAATCACCATCAGTAGTCGCTGTTTGACTACTTGTTCCAAAGCTATTAGTATATTCTAAATCTTCCATATAAACCAATTCATTTTTAGATTGATCTGTAAATATTCTCAATATATAATGATCATTAGCTGAAATATTTTTTGAAATTAATATTTGATCATTATTGGCATTATTGGTTTTATAAGTACCAGGGTGACTTGCAATTTCAGTATCGATATTATTTGGCGCAAGTGTGTCTATCATATTTTCAAAAGTTTCTTTTGAACAATGAAGATAATAATCATGAACATTATTTTCATTATTACGAATAAATAATAATTCATCATAATTATCATCAAATTTTTTTATAAATGATAAATGGTCGGATGTTCCATCATTAAAATAAATATATTTTTCTTCACTAGTTCTAGTATAAAAAAAATCTCTACTATCAGCTCTAGTTTCTTTTATTCTATTCGGAAACCATCTTGTAGCATTTTTATGTAAATGTTTTATATGAATCCAACCATTATTATGTGTTATTTGTTGGGTTATTTGTAAATAATTTTTTATAGACTTATTAAAATAACTATCTCCAATTCCATAATTTCCGCCTGGTTCAGCTATAATTTTATCACCTGTATCATTATCAATAATTGCCGATTGTCTACCACAATCACCGATTTCTATTGTATAAGTTCCATTACCTAACTGTGCATTTTTAATAAAAACAACCTCCCCAGCAGCACCACCACCCCCTGAATATATTTGTCCATTATTTGAATAACTTTCTTCACCAGAACCACCACCAGCAACAATTAATATATTATAATATGAGTTTGGGTTCATAGTATTATAATTAAATGTATGAGTTTTATGTGTAAAATAAGGATCTGTACCTGGTGCTATTTCTACAAATCTCCGACCATTATTTTCATTTTTATAATCACGATTATATTGTCCATTACCAACAAGATAAGTATATATTATGTGATTAGAACCAGTACCCTTTGTAGCATTAAAACCTATACTGTTTAAAATTATACCATTATTGATAATATTAACTCTCTTTATATTATATAAATTTTGTAAATCTAAATTAATATAAATTCTTTCTAATATTGAAGTATTTCCTATAAAAATATTTAATTCTTTTGTATTATAATTAATTCTTTTTAATTTTGCAGTTGTTTCATCATTAGTATAGTATCTATTACTTTCTGTAAAATATATATTTTGTTTTTTTTTATTATATTTATCATCTTCATCTGGATATAGATCATAAATATAAAAATATGAAATATTATTTTTATTATTATCAGTATCATGAATATTATTATAACCATAATTATAAACTAAATGATTATTTATAAATAATGTATAATTATAACCAGGTATTATTGTAGTATTGTCGTTTTTAAATGTATTAGAATTAATATTAGAATTAATATTAGTAATAATTTTATTATTATTAGTAATAATATTAATATTACTTTCAGTATGAAAATATATTAATTCTGGATATTCATACATATGAGGATTAGTTCTATTTATATAAACTTCATATTGTATATCACGTGTTTGATATAAATTATGATTAAATTTATTTAAATTTAATGATGAATAATTATTATTAATAAAATATTTAGGTGTAAATTTTAATAATCTAATATTATTTAAATCAATATTAATATTAATATATTTTTCTTCAAATTTAAAATTAATATTTGAATTATTATTATAAATCATTAAATCATTATCATCAAAAATATTATCTTCTGTATAATAAGTAAAATTATAATTTGAACTATATGTTAAAGTACTAATATTATTAGTAGTTAATATATGTTGTGTAGTTAAATTAATTTGTTTTACATTTAAATTTGAAGTATTTAATAAAGAATAGTATTTAAACATTTATATATTTATTTATATTAATTTATATATAAATTTTATATTTTTTTTTCTAAATTTTCAACTCTTTCAATTAATTCTTGAATAGTATTAACTAAATATGGAATAATTCTTTCATGTTTTAAATATTTATAAGTATTATTATTTAAATCAGTATCTTTAACACATAAAGGTAATATTTTTTCAAGTTCTTGTGCAATAAATCCAACATCTTTTTTATTTCTCATATTTTTATTAAATATATCTTTTTTCCATTTAAATGTAACAGGATTTAATTTTTTAATGAGATTAATTGATTTTGAAAGAGGTTTAATATTATCTTTAAGTCTAATATCAGATGCTTGATAAAAAGCTGTAATATCATCTTCAACAAATAATTCTTTTTTATTATATTGTTTTCCTTTAACAATTAATCCTATTTCTGATTGTGTTGTTGCAATTGTGCCACTAATTTCAGTTTCTATTGTTAAAGAATCTAAAGAACCTTTAATAACTAATCCATTATCAAAAGTATTTACAGTTGATTGTGATGATACACCTGAAGATGTATATCTTTCATTATTAATAAATAAGTTTCCATTAATTCTAACTTCATTATTATTAATTATAATATTACAATTTTCATTAATACTAATCATTATATTATTATTTTCTAAAGTAATTAAACTGTCTTCATTTACTATTTCTATTTTGTCTTGAGAATTAATTGATATGTCTTTTGAATAAATTTTCATATTATTTAATGCATCATTACCAATTTCAATTATATTATCATTTATATTTAATAAATTAGCAAAATCTGTATAATTGTCATTTTTAATTTTAGAAACAATTTTAAAAGATAATGATTTTGTATACATATCATCTTTTAATAAATATACAAAAAAAGATGAATATATTTTAAATGCATTTAGATAAATGTTAATATCATGTGCATCATTTACTGGATTTTTATATCCAATTATTGGATCTGTATAATTAATTTCTTGAGCATCATTAGGATTAATTAATAAATTAGTAGTCCATGATTCATAATCAGAATGATAATATTCAATTATTTTTTTGTCATTATTATATCTAATATAAGCACATGTAGAATCATAATTATTTATATCATTTTCATTATTTATAGGTATTTTCAATGCTTTATCTGTAATATTAATTTGATTTAAAGTTATTTCTCCATTAAATAAACTATCTCCTAATACTTGAAATTTATAATTATTATCTCCATATAAACTTGTTACTTTAAAAAGTAATAAATTTGAAGTTGATGGATCTGAAGATAAAAATTTGTTTCTTGTAACTATTAATTCATCATTATACCTAAATCCAAAACCACGTTTTTTAATATTATAATTTTCAATAAAATAGTCTATATTATCATAAGAATTAAAAGTAATTTCAATTTGAATTGCATCACCATTTAGTATAGATGTTTGAAAATCTGTTGTATCAAATTTATAAGAAAATTTATATCTTTCGATAGGCGTTTTTTTATCATCTCTGACCAGATTTATTAAATTAGAAAATAAAAATTTATTATTTTCATATATATTTGAATCATAATTATAAACTTCATTTAATTCAATAGTACGAATTGAATTAGGATTTATATTATCAATAATATCAGTTCCAATTGCAACATTTGCATCACTATTAACATAAATAGCTGGATTATTGGTAGATGAAATAGTTATTTCATTATTGTTAATATTAATTTGACTGTATGATGATTCAGCACTACTCTTAATTTTTATTTCATCAGTTTCAATATTAATTTGATTTGGTGGTAATTTAAGATCAATTAAATCATTAACTTCATCTTGATTAGTTCCTCCTCCTCCTCCTCCAGACTCAAAAGAATATACAGAACCATCATAATATAAATATCCAACTTTTGGATCAGGAATATTGTTAATATTTTTAAATTCATAAGAATTTTCTCCATTTTTAAATAAAAATCCATTATCACTACTATGATTAATATCTGTAATATCACTTAAAATTATTTGTTTTAAAGAATAATTGTCACTATCATAATATAAAAATGATTTATCTGTTGCATATAATCCAATCATTTCAGTAAAATTCTTAGTAATAATACTATTTTGTGAATCTAAAGTTAAAAATAAATTAGAAGTTAAATTATTAATTTTAATTGTTTCAGATTCAATATTACCATAAACAATTAATTCATAATTGTTATCATTACCACCAATTTCTAATTTTTCTTCAAATGAAGTAAATATTAATCCAGTATTACCAATAGTATTAATAGTATTATTATTAATAAATAAAATATCACCGATTAATTTTTTTTGAATTAATTTTGGAGTTAATATTGTATTATACATTCTAAAATCATCAATATATCCATATTTAACTAAAGTTTCATTATGATGAGTTTCATCAATAATATTAAATGTATTAACATTATTTTTAAAAGAACCAAAACAAATATAATTTTCAGTATTTGCAAAATTATCAAATAAATAAGGATCAACTGTTGTTTTTAAAATACCATCTAATATAAAATATGTTTTATTAAATAGTGGTAATTCATATTTACTATCTATTTCATTTAAATTAAATACAGAATAATCATATTTTGGATGATAATGATCATATACAGTTTTATCCATAATTTTAGATGTTATTGCATCATATTTATGTGATATAATAGATAAATGATACCATTTATTTATTGAAATATTATCACTAATAATTGTATCAGTTGAATGTTGATTAAAATCGAATTTATTATGTTTTTTATATTTTAATTTACTATTTTCATAATAAATACTATTACTTTTATTATTAGCTGTATCATCAGTTCCTGAATTATTAGCAATATTAAATAAAATTAAATTATAATCTTCACTATTAATATAGAACCAAAAAGATATAGTAATAGATGGAAACAAATGTGAAAAATTAAATTGAGTAGAATTTGTCGTGTTATCTACTTTATTTTTATATTTTAAATGATTGAATAAAAGAAATTTATTATTTAATGTTAATGAAGAATTACCAATAATATATTTATTTCCTTGAAAATTATAAAAATCAGTTTTAGAATAATTATTATCGATAGTTTCTTTATTATAAATGTTTAATAAACTAATATTATCAGTTATAAAAGTATATTTGATTGAACCATCAATATTTTCATCAAAGTTATCAAAATTTGTATTAATATTATCTAAATTCATAGGATTTAAAAATGTAGTTTTATCAGCATTATAAGTATTTAAGTCTGATATATCAAATTTATATAATAAATATAATGAATCATTAAAATATTTATTATTTCTTTTTTCAAATATAATAACAGTATCATCACTGATTTTTCCCATAGAATATTGATTACTACTATTATTAAATGCGAGAGTATCATCAATATTAATAAAATCAAGAGTATTAATAATTTGATTTGTAATAGTAATATTTTTATTTTTATCTTTATTGAATTTTGATACATATTTTTCATTTAAAGGTAAAGTATCTTCATAAATTCTATCAGAATTAAATGATGCTAAATTATTATAATCATTATATGTAACATTTAAATCATAATTATTATTGGGTTTTACTGTTTCATCTATTCCAATAGTAACTTTTTTGTTAGTAGTTATATATTTAGTGGTAAATTTCCATATATCATTAAATTTAAAAGGCATTATATATGTTTTATATTATTAATTTAAAATATAAATAAAAAAAAAAGCAAATGTATAATTTATTGCATAGTTAATTTTGGATTCATAGAATAAATAACAAAATCCATATTAAAATTAGTAATATTATTTTGATTAATATTAGTATCACTATCAATATTTTTAAAATTAATAATAATTCTATCTAATTTAGGTAGAATGGGATTAAAATTATAAGTATCAGAATCAATACTAAATTCAGATAAAATCCCAGTTCCAGTATATTCATGTAAAATATTAAAATTAGAAAAATAATTAGTATTATATGTATGTGTATTATTATCATTTGTAGTAGTTGTATTAGAAGAATATAATTCTTTTAAATTATAAGATTCATCATTTCTATCAGAAAGTGTAAATAAAATATCTCTATTATCTCTATTTAAATTATCAATATTAGAATTTAATGTAGGTTTATATGATAAAAATTTAATAGCTAAAACATTTCTAATAGATTCTGATAAATAAAAATTAATTGTATTATTAAATGTATTATTCCGAATAGTAATAATTTTTTTATCAATTTTATCTGGATCAAACATTATTTATTCTAAATTTATATTTTTTTTAGTTAAAAAAGGATGTGAATTTGTTTGATTAATGATTTGTTTAATAGTATTATTAGCGACTTGATGACTATATAAATGATCAGGATGAATTAAAGATCCAAAATCTGTATTGGAATAAAAGGCGGGGTATGTATGAACATAAGTTTTACAAGTTTCATAAGTCATAACATCAGCAAGTCTACATGATTTACTATCTTTAAAACGAAATTTATTATTAATTTTGTAAAGATTAATAATTTTTTCGGCAGCTTTATGTGAAACGATATATCCAGATCCAGAAGGAATAATCATTTTCCATGGAATCCAATAAATACCTTGTTTGTATACATTATAAAGTTTTTCAACAGTTGGTCCCATACAACAATGTAATTGTAAAACTTCTGCATCATTAGGTATTGTTTTTAGTAATGTTTGAATATCAATTTCGTGTGGTATAATAGTATCATCTTCAAAAATGATAAACCAGTCTTCTTTAGAATTATATCCTTCTTGTATGGCTAACATATGACTAATAAGTGTAGAATGTTCAACTTTACAATTTGTACAATTAGGAAAAAAGTTATTAGTGGGATCACATTTATATGGTAAATCGTCATGGTGTGTATATTTATGGACATTATCAGTAGTAATGGCAGAAATTCGTTTATTTTCAGTGATAAAGTTAATATTTTGGAATTGTGATGTCATTAAATTTTTCCTACGTATACATTCATCAACATTAATCCAAAATGCTTTCATAATTATATATGATATATATATATTTTTTTTATATAATTTATGCACTACAATTTAAGCATTCTTCGAGTTCTTCTGGTTCTTCTTGTTTATAAGATTTTGCTTCTTGTGTAAAAGATTGAACTCTTGCAGAAGGTCTGGTTCTTAAGTAATAAATTCCGGTTTTAAGTCCTTTTTTCCAAGAATAAAAATGCATATTACTAATTTTATTAATATCAGTATCATCGATAAATAAGTTCATAGATTGACTTTGACAAATAAATGGTGCTCTATCTGCAGAAAGTTCAATAATAGTTTTTGGATGAATTTCAAAAGCAGTTTTAAAAATGTCTCTTAATTGTATTGGAATTTCTTCAATATTTTGAATACTACCTTTATTTTCAATAATTTTAGTTTTCATATCGGTGTTCCAAAGTTTAAGTTGAATAAGTTCATTAATAAGGTATTTATTAATAATAAAGAATTCTCCAGCAAGTGTTCTTCTATTATATATATTGGATGTGAATGGTTCAAAACATTCATTAAAACCTAAAATTTGACTGGTGCTTGCTGTAGGCATTAGAGCAATAAGTAAACTATTTCGAATTCCATATTTTCCAATATCAAGTCTTAATTTATCCCAATCCCATAATGAATTATCAACAGTAACATTCCAAAGATCAAATTGTAATTTTCCATTATAAATAGGAGAATCAACATATGTATCATAAGTTCCATATGTTTCTGCTAATTCAGTAGACATTTCAAGTGCTCCATGATATATAGTTTCAAATATTTTTTTATTTATTTCTTTTGCTTCATTTCCATCAAAAGGTATTTTTAATATAGCAAATACATCAGCAAGTCCTTGAACTCCAATACCAATTGGTCTATGTCTATCATTACTTTTTTTTGTTTGTTTAATAGGATAAAATGATTTATCAATTACTTTATTTAAATTTTTAGTTAAAACTTTAGCAGTATAATGTAATTTATTATAATCAAATTTATTATTATTAATATATGATGGTAATGCAATACTTGCTAAATTACAAACTGCCGTTTCATTACTATCACTATATTCAATAATTTCACTACAAAGATTTGAAGATTTAATAGTTCCAATATTTTGTTGATTACTTTTTAAATTACATGCATCTTTAAAACAAAGATAAGGTGTTCCTGTTTCTTTTTGTGCGGAACATATAGAAATCCATAATTCTTGTGCTTTAACTTTTTTTTCAAATTTATTTTCTTTTTCATATTTTTCATATAAAATTTTATATTTTTCTCCATAAACATCTGATAAATCTGGACATTTTGAAGGACAAAATAAACACCATTCTTCATCTGCTTTTACTTTTTCCATAAAAAGGTCTGGAATCCAAATTGCAGTAAATAATTCTCTACATCTTTCTGCTTCATTTCCATGATTTTTTCTTAAATCAATAAAATTTTGAATATCTGGATGAGTCGGTTCTAAATAAATTGCAAAATTTCCATTTCTTTTTCCACTATTATGAACTAAGCCCATTTCTGTTAAATAATTATGATTATCTTCAATATTTAAATCATAAACATAACCATCAAAATTATTCATTTTATCAATAGATTTTATAGAAGTCCATAATATATTATTATGTTCAAAATATGTTAATTTTTCATCAGATATTTCTTTTTTATAATCAAATATTTCAAATAATTTATTACAATATGGAATACATAAAATATTATATTTATGTTCTGATTTATAAAATCCATCTGTTAAAACGCCTAATTTTAAAAATAAAAATTTTACAATATAACAAATATATTTTCTATTTTCATCAACATTATAAAACATACAATTATAACTATCATTTATTTGAGATCCTGATGATTTTAATATTGCTTTTATAATATATTGTGTGCATTCTTTTGTTAAATTAAAATAATCTTTTATTGGTTTATTTTCATCATTTATTTCCCATTTTATAATATTTTTATTTCTTTGAAAACTATAATTATATTTTATTTTTTTATTTTTTAAATATTTTAATAAAAAATCTTTCATTTCACTTCCCTTATCCTTATAAAAAGATACTATCTGATTATTATCTTGTATTGAACCATTTCCTATTATTATACCTGTATAATAACAATAATCCATTTCTTCTTCTATTTCTTCATCAAATTGAGGTATAGGATATCCTACATAATCAAAAGTATTTATTTTTTCTATTTCAACATATTTTGCTTTTGGTTTTAAATTTTCTTTAAAATAATTTGCCATTTCACATACTGGTAATGATGGCATATTTTGTAATACTAACACTTTATGATCACCTGTTACATAAACTGTATCTATTGAATTATTTGTTCTAACTCTATATGTTTGTTTTGATACTTTATTACTTATTTTTTTTAAAACTTTTTTAAATGAACCATCACTTGTTAATACATAATCTGTATCTCTTATTTTTTCTATCTTTTTTATTCCATTTATTGTATAAACATGTGTATCACCTCTAAAACATTGATCAACATACATTGCTGTTTTATTAAATACACTTAACATTGGAATTATTCCATTACTTTTTCCATTTGTTCCTTTTATATATGAACCATTACATCTTATATTATGAATATGTAATCCTACACCTCCACTATATTTTGAAATATGTGCTGAATTTTTTAATGTATTAAATATTCCTTCTATTGAATCATCTTCCATTGCTTGTAAAAAACAAGATGCCATTTGAGGCCTTGGAGTTCCTGAATTAAATAAAGTTGGAGTTGCGTGTATAAATAATTTATTTGACATCATATCATATGTTTCTATTGCCTCTTTTATATCATTTCCATGTATTCCTAAACTTACTCTCATAAACATATGTTGAGGCCTTTCAATTGTTTTATTTATTATTTTTAATAAATATGAACGTTCTAATGTTTTAAAACCAAAATAATCTATATAATAATCTCTATCATAATCTATTATACTATTTAATTTTTCTTTATTTTCTAATACAATATTATATAATTCATCTGATACTAATTTTGTATCATTATTATATAATATATTTATTACTTCACTAAATGATGGTGAAGTATTTTTATGATGATTACTTATTATTATTCTTGAAGATAATATTCCATATTCTGGATGTTCTGTTATTTTACTTGAACATATTTGACTTGTTAATTCATCTAATTCACTTGTATTAACACCATCATAAATTCTTGCACATACATATTGAGCAATACTTGTTGCATTTAAAGAATTTAAATCATTACAATGATTTTGAATTCTATTTATTACTTTATCAAATGACACATCCTCTAAAGTTCCATTTCTTTTTTTAACCTTCATAATTAAAGATTATTATATTACTTTCCTTTAATAATAATTATATTATAATAATATATTCTTATATAGTTTTATTATTATTTTAAAAAAATAACAAAAATATTTAACATCCCGCTTCACTCCAATCTATACCACATTGTTTTGCAAATTCACATCTATATTTATTTATTGGTCCGGTTTGTCCATTTGCATTATATTCCTTTAAATCTAAACTTGTTAAATATTCCGGATAAACATGATCACATTTAAATCTATAGTGTGTATCAGTACCACTTGTGCCACTAGTTACACTTGTAATTTTTTTTACTGTAGTAGTAGTTTTTTGAATACCATTTTCCATTGCTAATAATGCACCAACCATTGTATTTCTTTCTTTTCCATTTAAAGATGTTGATGGATATTCATTATTACTTCTGGCGCCACTAGTTGTAGCTACAATTTCACCTACGCTTCCTGTTGTTTTTAAACCATATGATTCATCTTCATCATCATTATTTAAATAATAATTACTTTCAAATATATTAGGATCTCTTTTACATTTAACGTTAAATTTATGTTTATTATTATCACTTGGTTTTAAATCATAAAAATCTACATATTTTGCAGCATTTGGATGAGCATTTATATCTTTTAAAAGTGTATCTGTTTCTGGTGTATCATATATAGAATCGGCACCAATAAGATATTGATTTTGTTCTATATCTTTATAATTTCCTATTAATTCTATTAACTCATCATCAGTATCATTACGAATTTTAGTATCATAATAATCAGGACATGAAGTTGGGTTTAAAGGATTTTTATTAATTTTTTTACTATCTAAAGTAGTTAAATCATAATTAAATATAATAATAGAAAACGAAACGATAATAATAATAGTTCCAAATATATATGTAATAGCAAAAGGTTTTAAATTAGTATAAAGAGATTTACCAGATTCAGTATAGGATGCATATAATAATAGTAATAATGCAATAATGGCATATACTACACATAATGTAATAGTTCCCATAAAAACATTATATTTTTTATTTTTATTATGTTCTTTTATTTCGTCTTCATTCATTTTACATATATAATAACAAAATATATTATGTAAAATTAATTTCTTTTCCCCATTCTAAATCTTTTTTACCAATATCACTCATTTGTAATGGATGTTCTAATGGTTCTGGTAATTTTTGTATATCTTTTAAATATTGATTTTTTTGTTTAATATTGGATATAATTTTATTAACAGATAAATCTAAAACTTTGATATTGAGTTTTTTAACTTGTTCATTAAGTGGTATAAAATCTTTTTTAAAACCAGGATGAAAAATACGTGGATCAAATTCAGGTTGATTATGAGTCATATATATACCTCTCATAATAATTTTTAATTCTCTTTCATTTTGTTTAACAATATTATATCTTCCTTGAGTTTTATTTAAAATTTGATTTTTAATACCTAAATGTAAAAAATTAATATTTTGTTCAGAAAAGAATAATTCAGATAATTGATTAGTTTCAATATTATGTGATAATGCTTCAGAAGAGAAGTTACAACTCCAATTATTTTTTTCAGATTGTTTAACATAATTAATTTTATTACCATTCATATTGATTAAACCATTATTATTTTGATTCATTTATTTATATATTATAAAAATAAAATGAGTGATTTGTATTTAATAGTAAATAAATTATTAAATAAAGAATTAAGAATAAAATTAGAAAATAAAAAAAAAAAGGATTCTTTAAATATATATAAATATATAGATAAAATAGTAGAAAAGTTAAAAAAGTATGATAGTGGAATAGTATTAAAAAAGATGGGTGGTAATGTGCCACATCCAGATATATATGGTAATGAAAATAATTATATGTTAGGTGGTGGTGTTCCCCATCCAAATATTTATAATGAAAATCATATGGAAAATGTAGATTTTTTTTCATCAGATAGTGATTTGGATAAGGGTATAATAAGACAAGGTGGTAATATATGTAATTGTCCAAATTGTAAAATATTGGGAGGATGTAATAAATGTAAATCTGGTGGATGTCAAAAAATAAGTGGTGGTAATAAAAATAATCAAAAATTAGAAAAAAAAATTATTGAATATATTAAAACTAAAGATTTAAAAATGAAGGTAAATATGATTAAAGAAATAAGTAAAAAAATAAATAAAAAAATAATATATCATATTAATGATATAAATGAAAAAAATAAGATATTAATATTAAAATGATATATATAAAAAAATGAAAATAAAATAATAAAAATATAAAATGCCAATAATAACAATAGATGGAAATATAGGTAGTGGAAAAACATCAATATTACAAAAATTACAAATGAATTATGGTCAATTAGTTGATTTAGAACCAATAGAACAATGGAAACCATATTTGGATAATATATATTTAAATGATACAGGTCATTTTTCATTTCAAAAAAAAGTATGGGAAGACAGGGCTTTAATTCAATCAAGAAATAATAATATAATATTTGTAGAAAGAAGTGCAAAATTTACAAAAGAAACATTTGTAGAAGTATATAAAAATAAATTTACAAATGAAGAGTATTTTTTATTAAATCATTTATATGAAAATTCTGATGCAAAAAATAATAAAATGATAACGGAACCGATATTATATATATATATATCATTATCTGATGATATATGTATAAATAGGATAAAAGAAAGAAATAGAAATAATGAAATAGATATAAATCATGAATTAATAAAAAGATTGAATATAAAACATGAAGAATGTTATAATTTATTATTAAATCAAGGTTATCAAATTTTAAAAATAGATGGAACAAATAGTTTAGAAGATATTTGTAATGAAATTTTAAGATATATAAATAATTAATAAAAAAATGATATAAATAGTTAAATTATAAATAAAACAATGAGTAAAGAAAAATATAAAAAACATGAATTACGGACTCATATATTGGAACAATCATCAGAAATGTATGTTGGAAGTATAACACCAGAAACAATAGAAAATCATATAATAGATGATGAAGATAATATAATTAAAAAATCAATAACATATAGTCCTGCATTATTAAAAATATTTGATGAATTAATAGTAAATGCAAGTGATCATGTGATAAGACAATTAAGTGAAAAATCAAATGATAAAAAGTTAGTAAAAAATATAAAAGTAACTATAAATAAAGAAAATAATGAAATAATAGTATATAATGATGGTGATGGTATTCCGATAGAAATACATGAAAGTACAGGTTTATATAATCCATCATTAATATTTGGTGAATTATTAACATCATCAAATTATGATAAATCTGAAGTAAGATTAACTGGTGGTTTAAATGGATTAGGTGCTAAATTATCAATTATTTTTTCAAAAGAAGCAACAATTGAGACAGTAGATCATAGAAATAAAAAGATGTTTAAACAAACTTTTAAGGATAATTTATTAATAAAAGAGAAACCAATAATAACTCAAAGTAAAAAGCAACCTTATACTGAAATAAGGTGTAAATTTGATTTAATAAGGTTTGGTTTTAATGAAATATCTGATGATCTTTATGGTCTTTTTAAAAAAAGAACATTTGAAATAGCTGCTTTAACACCAAGTGATGTGAATGTTTATTTTAATAATAAAAAGGTTGAAATTAAAAATTTTGAAAAGTTTTGTCAAAATTTTATAAATAATAATGATAAAGTATATGAAAAAGTGAATGATAGATGGGAAATATTTGCATCATTAAGTGATAATGGATTTACACATATGTCTTATGTAAATGGAATTCATACAAGATTGGGTGGAAAACACGTTGATTATATACAAAATCAAATTGTAAAAGGTTTAGTTGATTTGGCGCAGAAGAAGAAAAAAACTTTAAAACCTCAATTTGTAAAAGATAATTTATTTATAGGTATAAAATGTTTATTAAATAGTCCTACTTATGATAGTCAAACAAAAGAATATATGAATACTCCAGTAAGTAAATGGGGAAGTAAGTGTGAAATAAGTGATAATTTTATTCAAAAATTATATAAAAATAGTGGTATAATTGATAGAGCATTAGTATTAAGTGATGCACAATTGGATAAACAGATAAGTAAATCAGATGGAAAGAAATTAAATAAAGTTATAATTAAAGGTTTTATGGATGCACCATGGGCTGGAACAAAAAAGAGTGATAAATGTTATTTATATATTTGTGAAGGTTTATCAGCACAAACTTTATTTACAGCAGGAAAGACTCAATTAGAAAATTCAGAAGCATATGGTTGTGCTGCAATTCGTGGAAAGTTATTAAATTGTAAATCAATCACACCAAATAAATTAGCTCAAAATGAAGAAATATCAAATTTAAAAAAGATATTAGGTTTAGAAAGTAATAAAGTTTATACAAATACAAATAGTTTAAGATATAATGGTATAATATGTTTAGTTGATGCTGATTTGGATGGTATTCATATTAAAGGTTTAATAACAAATATGTTTCAATCTCAATGGCCATCATTATTTAAGATGAAAGGATTTATAAAAACAATGTTAACACCAATAATAAGAATTAAAAAAAATAATGATAAAAAATATTTTTATTCAATTAAAGATTTTAATGAATGGGAAAAAAATAATAATATGAATGGTTGGATTATTACATATTTAAAAGGATGTGGTTCTTCAACAAGTGAAGAAGGAAAACAATATTTTAAAAATATGAAATTGGTTACTTATACTTATGATAATAAATCCGATGAATCTTTTGATTTAGCTTTTGATAATAAATTAGCAGATAAAAGAAAAGAATGGATTGCTCAATATGATAAAAATAATCAAATTGATTTTGCAAATGTTACTCAAATGTCTTATACAGATTTAATTCATAAAGAATTGATACATTTTTCACAAAGAGATATTGAAAGAAATATAAATAATTTATGTGATGGTTTAAAAGAATCTCAAAGAAAATTAATTTATAGTTTATATAAAAAAAAGATTTTTGGAAATGCAGAAATTAAAGTAAGTCAAATGGCTGGTGTTGCTGCAAGTATGACACAATATCATCATGGTGATCAATCATTAGCTGGTGCATTAATAAAAATGGGACAAAATTATATTGGAAGTAATAATATTCCATTAGTTGATGCATTAGGACAATTTGGAACAAGATTACAAGGAGGTGGTGATGATAGTGCTCAACCCCGTTATTTATTTACAAGATTATCTAAATTATGTAAATTAATTTTTAGACAAGAAGACTTACCTATTTTAAATTATAAAATTGAAGAAAATGAAAAAATTGAACCTGATTGGTTTATAGGTATTATTCCATCTGTTTTAGTTATTCAAGTATATGGTATAGGAACTGGATATTCTACAAGTATTCCTAATTTTAATCCAGATGAAGTTATTGATCAATGTATTTTATTATGTAATGAATTAAAAAATAATAATATTGATATTATTACATCTGATGATATTATTAAAACATTTGATATTATTAATTCTACTAATTTTTATAATATGTCTCCATATTATCCAAATTATAAAGGAACTATTAAGAAAAAAGATAATGATTTAATTTATGAATCAACTGGATGTTATAATTATATAGATAATAATACTATTGAAATAACTGAAATTCCTATTGGTAAAGCTATTGAAGATTATAAAAAAGATGTATTGGAAGAATTAGTTATTAATAATAAAATTAAACATTTTGAAAATTATTATTCAGCATTAAATATTAAATTTATTGTTTATTTAAATCCTAATCAAAAAATTGATCCAATTAAAGATTTAAAACTTTCATCAACTAATTGTTTATCATTAAATAATATGTATTTATATAATTCTGAACTTAAAATTAAAAAATATAATACAACTGTTGATATTTTTAGAGAATGGTGTTCTGTTAGATTAACATGTTATTATGAAAGAAAAACATATCAATTAAAACTTTTAAATAAATTATTTATTAAATTAAATGCAAAAGCTAAATTCATAAATGATATTATTAATAATATTATTAAAATTATGAATGTTGATGATAATATTGTTATTAATAAATTACAAGAATTAAATTATCCTAAATTATATGATAATGATGATAATGATGATAATGATATTGATAATAATGATAAAAAATCATATAATTATTTATTAAAATTACCTGTTTCATCATTAACTTCTAATAATTTAAAAAAATTAGAAGATAATGCATTAAAAATAGAGAAAGAGATAGATATATTAAAAAATACACCAATTTATAAAATATGGTTAGATGAATTAAATGAATTAAAGGATAGTTATAAAATTTATAAAGATGATTTAGAAAATATTTATAATAAGGATTTACAATTGATAAAATCAAATAATATTTCTAAAAAAAAAAAATAATTTATAAATAATAAATGAATGGATATGGATAATTTATTAAAAAATTTTAATAAACATGTAAAAAAAGGTAATACAATTGATACAGATATTAAAAATTTATTTAAAAATAATTTAAATTATATTTCTAAACATATTAATGATGGTAATACTATTGAAACTGATTTTAAAAATAGTATTGATAAAATTTTAAAAATTAGGTTTTAATTAATTCATATAATTCTTTAATTGCTTCTATTATTATTGCTACTATATTTTGATATGCTAATATTTTTGTATTATTATGATTTGATACTAATTCAGGATAATATTTTTCTACATTTTGAGCTATTAAACCTATATATTCTAAATTTGTTTCTAAATCTTTTCTTTTATATTTTATACCTTCTAATTTTAATAAATTTTGAAGACTATTTTTTAAAGGTTTTATATCATATTTTATATTACTATCAGAATAAGCTGCTATATCATTATCACATACTATTCCTCTAAATAATATTTCATTACCATTTGAATCTAAGTTAGATGAACTACCTACAAATAAAGATGGGTAAGTTACTTTTTCAATTTTATTTTTACCTAATTTTGTATTATTATTTATATCTGAATTTTCAAAATAATTTATATTTACTTGTTTATTATTTAAACATATACTATAATCATTTATAGTAAATGGGGTTTGATTAATATTATCTATTCTATTATTAACATTATTAAAATTACTAACACTATATGATAATTGATAATCACTTACTAAATCTTCTAAATCTTTTTTTTTAACATAATTTTTTAAATCAAAATTACAACTAAGATTACAACTATCACCTAATTTTATTATATTTCCAGTTATTTCAATATTACCATTTACTCTTAATCTAAAATTTTCATTAGGTTCCATTCCTATTCCTAAACATTTATTAATCCATACATTTGAATTTACATATAAATTTAAATCATGTTTATTTCTTAAATTTATTAAGTTATCATCATTTATATCACCAATTGTTATTAAAGGATAATTTGCAAATATTTTTATTGTATCTACATTAAAATTATTACTTAATGTAATTGTTGATCTTTTATCAACAAATGTTTCAGTATTATCGCCTTTTATATGTAAAATACTATTTGTATTTGAATTATTATCATTATTATTAATTAATAAATTTCCATTTTTTATAAATATATTACCATTATTTAAATTTATATTTGAATGTGAAGTATATATAATATTTGAATATGAATCTAAAGGAAAATATTGTTTAGGTATTTTATTATAATCATCTAAAAAGGGTATATTTTCATTTGAATAATAATTATTACTTCCTAATTTTTTTATATTAATTCTTTGTTCTATATATAATTTATTTATATTTAATGAATCAATAGTGTTTTCAAATTTAACTGTTTTATTTAATATTATATTATTATCATTTAATGTAAAAATATTATCAGTATTAATTTTAAAATTTATATTTGAATAATTTAAATTTATATAAAATTGTGTATGGTTGTTTTCTAATAAAAAATCTAATTCATTTAATAATGATAAACCTTTAAATACACTTTTATTTAGATCATTAATTACTTGTAATTTATATGACATATTATTTATTAAGAAGAAACTTATAAATTTTTTAAATTAAATCTAATTAATAAAATAAATGACAAATAAATTAATTGGTGATGGTTCATATGGTTGTGTTATTCAACCACCTATTAACAAAAATATAAAAAAAAATTATATAAAATATACTGATAAAAATAAATATGATGTAGGTAAAATTTTTAAAATTAATTATAAAAGTTTTCATGAATTTAATAAAGAACTTCAAATTTTTATTAAAAGATATAAAACTATTAAAAATTTTGATAAATTATCTATTAAATTAAAAGGTGCGAATAGTATATCAACAATAAATAAAAATGGTGAATTATATGAATGTTTAATAGATAATAAAAGATATGATAGTTATTCAAATAATGATATTGTATATCAATTAATATATCAATATGCAGGAACAAACTTACATGATTTAAATTGTAAAACAATAAATTTTAATAAATTTACTAATATGTTATATAATTTTTTTTTAGCATTTAAAGAATATCAATTAGCAGGTTTTTGTCATAGTGATATTAATTATGGAAATATATTAATAAGTAATGAAAAATTATCATTAATAGATTTTGGATTAGAGAAAAAATTAAATAAGATTTATAATAGAAATAATTTTGGTATGTTACAACATAAATATGTTTTTTATCCACCAGAATTTAGATTATATCTTTTATATATTGAAAATAAAACATATACTAATGATAAATTATTATATTATTCAACAAAAAATATAATTAATATATTTCATAAAGATAGTTATGGAAAATTTGATTTATATACAAAAGATGAAATATATAAAGATATACTTAATCTATGGAATAGATTTGATGTTAAAAAATTAGATCCTAAAAAAATTGATATATATTCATTAGGTATTAATTTTTATATTTTTAGAAAATGTATTAAATTTAATAATAAAGATCAATTAAAAAAATATAATAATTTATTAAAAAATATGATTAATATGGACGTTACTAAAAGATTTGATGTAGATGAAATATTAAATTATATAGTTAATAATTTTAATATTAAAGATATAAATAATAATAAATTAAAAATAAATAAATCATATTTATATAATATATAAAATGCCAGATGAATGGAAATATAAAAACAATTATAAATTATTAAAAATTAATAAAAATAATGATTTAATAACATTATATAATACTGGAAAATTTTATTTAAATAATATTAAAGGTTTTACATTAAAAAATAAATTTAATTATGCTAAATATAATTTTATTGGTGAATATGGAGGTAAATCCGCATGGACTGAATCTTTATATTTATATGATTTATCTGATTATCCAAAAAATATTAATATAACAATTCATGATTTAGATAAAAATTATATTAATTTAATTAATTATATAATTAAAAATTTTTATCCTCAATATTTAAATAATAATAATTTAGATTGGTTTGTTATCAATAATTTAGAAATTTTTTATTTATTATTAAAACAAAGAATTAATTTAAAACAATCTGTATCTACATTTAATAATGATTTAAAATTATTTTCAAAAATTATGAAAATTGCTTTTAATAATGAACATGAATTATATAAAAAATATAGTCAATTACAAACCGATTTTAATAAAATCATTATTGAAAGAGAATCTGGAAAAAATACTTTAAATAAATATGAAATTACTAAATTTATTAATTTTTCAAAATTATTAGAAATTAGAGATAAATTAGAAAAAGAATGGCGAGATAATATTGAAATTAATAGTAATAAAGTTTGGGAATTACATTATAAAATGTTATTATTAAGTGCATATGTACTTACACCACCAACAAGAAAAGAATTAATGGAAACTAAATTTATATTTAATGATAAAAATATTGATAAAGATATTGATTATATATATATACCTAATAAAGGTTATATTCAATATATATTTAATAAAATTAAAAAAAATAAAAAATCTGAAAAATATGTAATTGGATATTCAAAAGAAAGTAAAATTAAATTATCTAATTTATTTAAAGAAAGTTATAAATTATATAAAAGAGAATGGGTTTTTCCATTATTAAAAAATATAAATAAAAAATCAAGTATTTATAATGTTAATAAAATTATGGAAAATATAATTAAAAATCCTAAAATTGGTGTTAATATGATAAGAAGTTCATATATATCATGGAGATCTAATAATAATATTAATTATAATGATATGAAAGATGATGCTATTAAATTAAGAAATTCTATTAATACACAAATGAAAGATTATAGAAAAATTAATAATAATAATAATATTAAAATTGAACTTAATAATATTCATATTATTGATAATAATAATAAAATTTCTGATTATAAAAAACAATATTATAAAAAAAATAAAAATTATTTATTAAAAAAAAGACAAGATTATATTAAAGAAAATAAAAATAAAATGAATGCTATGTATCATATTAATAATTTTAATAAATTTAATAAAATACCTAAAGATTATATTATTAAAAAATGGAAATTATATAAAGATAATAATGGTAATTGGTTAACTCAATTTTAAATTATGTCATATTCTATATTTATTTTACAATATGGACATTCTTTTTTTTGAAATCTATTTAAACATTCTTTACAAAATGTATTTATACATCTTTTACAACAAACTAAATTTATTTTTTCTTCATTACATATATTACATTCTTTTGTTATATCATATGATGCATTATCAAAAAAATTATTTAATTGTTTTATTTTTAATCTTTCTATATTTTCAAAATAATAATCACCTTTATAAAAAATTAATATAAAATTTTTATTACTTAATATTGGAAAATTAAAACTAATATTATACCATTGAAAATCTTTTTTATTTTTTATTTCATTAGATAATAAATATAATATTATTGGATATCTTATTAAATTTTCTTTTTTAATACATAAATATTTTTTATTAATTAATATTTTAAATTTATTATTATCTAATTTTTCTATAACTTTTCCTATTTTATTATTATATTCTTTATAATTTTTTAAATTTTTTATTTCAATATAACTATTTTTTTTAATTTCAGATAAACTTATTATTAATGATATAATAAATTCTAAATTATAATCTGATATATTATAAATTATTTTTGATTTTGTTTTTAAATAATCTAAATAATTCATTTTTAATTTAAATTTTTATATATTATCATTTTTTAATATTCTTTACAAATAAAATGAACAATTTAATGAATAATATAATTCAAATATTAATAGCTATAATATTTATTGTATTAGTTTATATTTTACATATTTCAATGTATCAATGGACTGAAAAATTAAAAAAAGAAGGTTGTGATTGTGCTGATTTATGGCATAGAAAATATATTAATATTATTGCTATTATTTTAATAATTTCAATAACAATTAATTCTATATTTTTACATTTTAATAATAATTTTATTTTATTTTTTAGATTTATTTTAGGTATTGTTCAAATTTTTTATTATATAACTATAATTGATTATATAAGAAAATTAAAAATAAAAGAATGTATATGTTCTGAAAATTGGAGAAGAGAATTTGGTTTTATATTTACAATTATTATATTAGTATTTGTATCATTAATTTTTTTATCATCATTAATCGGTTTATTATTTATTAAAAAATAATTTATTTATATAAAAATATTTTTTTTTTATTATTATAACATTTAAAACATTTTTTTTTTATTAAAAATTTATAATATTTGTAACATTTTAAACATTTTTTTTTATTTATATTTAAATTTTTTAAATTTATTATAATATTATTTATTTCCATTTTTTTTAATATATATATTTATTATTTCTTTTTCATATTCTTTTATTTTTAACCCTTTATTTATTAAATTTTCATAATCTTTTATATTTAAATCATTTTTTATAGTTGAAATATATTTTATTATTATATTTGATATATCATTATTTAATATATTTTTTAATTCTTTTTTATTTAAAGAATTTAAATCAATATTTTTTTGAGATATATATTCTTTTATTAAAGTTATATACTTTTCTATATTATCACTATCATTTAAATAATCAATAATATAGATATCCATTTAAAAGATATTTTTATATATAATATAAATGATCTTTTTAAATATTGATTTTCAAAATAAAAAACATTTAGAATATATTTCTATATTATCTAAAAGAAATAATTTTTATCAAAATGATTTAAATTCATGGTTATATTCAACTGATATTAAATCATCTTTTATTAATTGGAATAATTATTATATTAATAATAATAATAAAAATATTTTTATTATTCCTTTATGGCAAGGAATTTTTTTATCTTTAAATAATAAAATTATTGGATTTATTATTTTTTATCAAAGACATTATAATGATAATATTGGAAATTTTTTATCTATTGAATTTATGTTAATTGATAAAAACTTTCAAAATAATGAATATGGAAAAATATTATTTAATTATATTTATAATAAATATAATGATAAAGATTTTATAGTTGTTTGTATTGAAAATAAAAATAAATTTATTAATTTTTATATTAAAAATGGTTTTATTGATTATAAATCAATTAATAATGATAAATGTAAAAATCATCAAATTGAATTTTCTACATTTTTAAATAATAATGATTTTAATTGGTTATATTATATATCAAAAATATAATATTTATAAATGTAATATAAAATTATATCCATAAAATATTAAATTAAATTTATCTATATAATTTTCATATAATAAACTTTTTTCATTACAATATTCTATAAAAGTTTCTTTTGTTGTTGATATTAATATATAAATATTTTCTATATTTTCTGGATCATCAACTACTTTCCAATATTTATTATTACTTGAAAATATTATACTATTATTTTTTTTTATATTATTTTCATAATATTTTATCATTAATACATTATATAAATTTCTATACTCTTGTCTTTCTTTTGATTTTAATTTATTTATTTCTATATTACATCGAAATTTATGATCTTTTTTCCAATGTTCTATTTGACATGTTTTTGAACAATAACAACATATTTTACATTGACTACAATATTTAAAATTATTTTTTTCATTTATAATTAGACAATTTTCACATCTTCTAATATCATCTAAATTTCTATATTTATTCCATTTTACAATTAACATTTTTAATATTAATTTTTTTAAATATCATTTTTTATATTTAAAACTATAATATTTAATTATTATTATAATGGATGATATTGAAGATATATTAAAACATAATAATAATCATAAAAATAAAATTTTTAAAACAGATGATTGGAATAATTTAATTCAAGAATTTAATTATTATAGTAATACTTTTAAAAATAATAATGATATTTTAAAATTTTTTAAAATTATACAAAAACAATATAAAATTACATTATCTAAAGCTGATTTAATTAAATTTTATAATTTTTTAAATTTAAATGATAATAATTTAAAAAATTTGATTATTAAAAAAAAACAAAAATCTAATTCTGGAGTATTAGTTGTTACAATATTAACTTCTGCACATCCTGAATATATTGATGAAAATGGCAAACATATTATTGGAAAATTTTCATGTAAACATAATTGTGCATATTGTCCTAATGAAAAAGCACATAAAGGTAATAATTGGGTTGATCAACCCAGAAGTTATTTATATTCAGAACCTGCTGTTTTAAGAGCAAATGAAAATAATTTTGATCCAATATTACAATTTAATTCAAGAATTGAAACTTTAATTAAAATGGGACATAATATTGATAAAATTGAATTAATAATATTAGGAGGAACATGGAGTGAATATCCTATGTTATATAAAGATGATTTTATTTCTAAAATTTATTATGCTGCTAATACATTTTATCATATTTCTAAAAGAAATTTACTTTCTTTACAACAAGAAATTACATTTAATGAAAATTCTACTATACATATTATTGGATTAACTATTGAAACCAGACCTGATAGTATTAATATTAATGAAATTAAACAATTAAGAAAATATAATTGTACAAGAGTTCAATTAGGAGTTCAACATACATCTAATACTGTTTTAAAAAAAATTAAAAGAGGACATACAATTGAAACTGTTTATAATGCTATACAATTATTAAAAAATAATTGTTTTAAAGTTGATATACATTTAATGCCTAATTTACCTGGTTCGGATTTTCAATTAGATCAAATTATGTTAAATGATTCATTATACGATCAAAGATTACAAGCTGATCAATATAAAATTTATCCTACTGCTATTGTTCCATGGACTTTAATCAAAGAATGGTTTGATCAAGGAACATATATACCATATGATGATTATTTATTATTTGAATTAATTAAAGATTTTAAACTTAAAATACAAAAATGGAAAAGATTAAATAGAATTATTAGAGATATTCCATCTACTTATATATCGGGTGGTTATAATAAAAAATATGTTAATTTAAGACAATTATTACAAGATGATATGATTAAAAATAATTGGAAATGTAATTGTATTCGTTGTAGAGAAATTAAAAATAATTTTGTTAATATTCAAGATATTAAATTAAATATTGAATATTATAAAGCATCTAATGCTGATGAATATTTTATATCATATGAAACTAAAGATTTTTTAATTGGATTTTTAAGATTAAGACTTAATTATAATTATCAAGGGGTATTAGATATATTAAATAATTCCGCTTTAATTAGAGAATTACATGTTTATTCTAATTTAAATATTGTTGGTAATAATAATCTTAATTCTTATCAACATAAGGGATATGGTAAAAATTTAATTAAAAATGCTGAAAATATTGCTATTAATTATGGTTTTAAACAAATTGCTATTATTAGTGGAACTGGGGTTAGAGATTATTATAGAAAACTTGGTTATATATTAAAAGATACTTATATGATCAAAAATATATAAAAATTATATTTATATTATAATATATATATAAATATGAATATTGATTTATTTGGGGGATTTCATTCACCATTACCTACTTCCAATTTTGATATTTATAAAATTTGTTATAATATTCAAAATATTTCATCTTCTCATATTAAATTGTCCGATTTTATTATTAAAAATAATACTAATTTTGATACTCATATTTTTATAAAAAAAAAAAAATATAATTTATTTACTAATTACAAAAATATTGTATATTTTAAAGATAATATATTTAGATATAAATGCCTTGATACTAAATGTAATCAAAGATATAATAAACATATTTTTCATATTCCTATTCATAAATTTAATAATAATTTTAAATTTAGATGTTCTTTACATAGTAATATTACTTGTTCTAAATTTATTAAAAAAAATAATAATCTTTAAATATATTAAATGAAAATATCAAATGAACAATTTAATTTTTTATATAAAGTATATTTTGTATTAATTATTCAATTAATTATTACTTATACTTTTTTATATTATTTAAGATTAAATGATAATATAATTACTAAATTTTTTAAAGATATTAATATATTATATTTAATTATTTTATCTTTTATAGTTATTTTAATTTTTATATTTTTACCACACGGAACTTCTATAATTATTAAATTATTAGTATTTTTAGTTTTTTCAATAATAATTGGTTTATTAATTTATAATGTAAGTGAAAAATTGGATAATAATTCATTAAATACAGCAACATTTAGTTCTATATTTATATTTTTTATAATGTCTATATTTGCATTTATATTAAAAAAATTTAATTATGATATTGGATTTATTGGATTATATTTATTTGCTTTTTTAATTGGTTTAATTATTGCACAAATTATTATGATATTTACTAAACCTAAGAAAAATATTAAAAAAATTGTTTTATATATTGGGATTATATTATTTTCTATTTTTGTAATGTATGATACTAATCAAATTTTATTTAGATATAAAATTTATAAAGGTGATTATATTAAACCTGCTATGGACTTTTATTTAGATTTTATTAATATTTTTATTAAATTATTATCTTTAGATAATATTTAATAATTTAAAATTAAACTTTTTTTTAAATGTTTTTGCCATCTATTTAATAATTCTTTATTTAAAAATTCACTATTTGAATTATTTATTGATCCATATTTTTTTTCTAATTCTTTTATATTTACTTTTTTAAAAATATTCCAATTTAAAATTGTTGTATTACATTTTGGAATTTCTATTTTTAAATTTTTTTTATTTATCATTTTATTATTATTTATTATTTTTATATTTATATATTTTTCATAATATCATTTATATTATCAGTTAAATTACTTATCCAATATGGATTTTTACAAAAATCAAAATGACAAATAAAAAAATATATATTTTGATTATTAAAAAATTTTATATTATTTATATTTTTTTCATTATTAAATCTATCCTTTTTACTTGGTATTGCTATATGATACTTTTCTAATATTAATTTATCAAAAATATTTTTTTTTTTCAAATTTTTATTTATAATTTCAAAATTATAAATTTTATTTAAATTATTTGAACTTATTGTTGATATTATTATATTACAATACCATTCTTTATTATTAATTGATAATATAAATTCATTATTATTTGTTATATTTATATTATTTATATTATTATTATTAAATATTTGTCCATTTAAACTTTTAAAATAAATTCTCATTTTTTTTAAAATTGATAAAAATGATTCTTTTATTATATAATATTTTTTTGATATTAAATAATGCTTTTTTATAGCTTGTATTGCCATTAATGTATCTAAACCTAATAAATAATCAAAATCATAAAATTTTTTTCGTAAAAAATTTGTAATATTTTTACCTACTATATTTATACATGTTTCATTAAATTTTGTTTCTTGTTGAAGTTTTGTTGGCATTAATTCTAATTTATTATTTATTATTTCAAAATATCTATTATCTAATTCTATTGATACTAAATTTATATCCAATTTTAATAACATTTTTTTTAAATTAAAATTATTTTCATGAAAAATAAATTTTATATTATTATTTAATATTTTATTCTTTTTTTCAAAAATTTTTACATTATAACCCTTTTCTGCTAATTTTATTCCTGAATATAATCCTAAAAACCCTTCACCTATTATTATTGCATCTGTTGCATTCATAATTTTATTACTTATTATTAAAACAAATGATAGAAATTATATATTATATTATATTTATATTAATACTTTTTTATATATTTAAATATATTTATAATTATGAATATTTTCAAGATATACATCACTATAATTTAGATCGAGATGTTATACCTCAACAATCTAATAATTTATCTATTGAAGTTCCTATTAATGATAACTATATATCACATCAAGTTGATATTGAAGATTTTGATAATATTGATGTTGTATATGATTATAAAATTATTGATCAATATAAAAAAATTTTATTAAGAGCTCCAAATAATAAAGAAATTAAATTACATAGATTAAGATTAATTACTGGAGAACAAGATGAACATTTTATTAAAATTAATTTATATAATTCGACTGAATATTCTATTATGAAAGATACACAAATTAATGAAGTTTATCATGAATTAGAATATAATACTTATGAAAAAATTTTATTTGATATTATTAGAAATTTATATATTAATTATAATCATATTCATAAATTAGAACATTCACATAAAAAAATTAAAAATAATCATAATCATAAACAAATTGTTAATCAAAATAAAATTTATGAAAATATGTTACCACATCTTAAAGATATATTAATTCATTTTCAATTTGATATGTATTTATTTATTGCATTCTTATCTTCTAAAAAATATAAACCTTTTGAAATTGAAATATTAGAAATTACTGTTATTAATAAATATAAATTAAGAGACATTTTTTATAAACATTTTATATTATTAGAATTACATAATGAAGCTAATGCTATTAAAGAAAAAGATCTTAAAGATGGCAAATCTAATATATTTAATGAAATTTTTAATGGATTTAAAGAAAGAATTAATAAAGATAAAAAAGATCAAGAAAAATTATTAGATGATTTAAAAAGAAAAAAATTAAAAGATTATGCTAATTCTAAAAAGTGCCAATATCCACAAACTAAAAAAATATATAATCCTATTAGTCATAATTCACCATATAAAACAAGTATAGCACATAATCCACCTATTTGCACTACTTTAGGACAAAATAATAAATCAAGAGTTTTTCCTTATAAAATTAATGATTATAAAACTAAAATTAAAGAAGATACACAAGTTGGTTCTATTATGCCTAAATTTAATTATAATGAATTTGTTGAATATCAAATTAATGATAATAATAATAATAATGATTATGATTATACTATTAAACAATCTGAAAAATATTTACAAGAAAGAAATGAAAAACTTAAAAATGATGATAGATATCAATTTGAATAAAATATTTTTTAATAATAAATGACTAAATGTAATGAACATATTAAAAAATTATCTCAAAATTATGAAGAAAAACAGAAAATATATTTAAAAAATAATAAAAATTCTAATAAACTTTTTAATTTATTAATTAAATTTATTAAACAAAATAAATTAATATTATATGGAGGAACTGCTATTAATATATATTTACCTGATAATAAAAAATTTTATAATGATATTGATATTCCTGATTATGATTTATTTACTGATGATGCTATCAAAATTGGGAAAAAACTTATCGATTTGATATCTAAACATAATTTTAAATATGTTCAAATGAGACAATCTTTATTTAATATTAAAACATTTAAAATTTTTGTTGAAAATATTCCTTTATGTGATATTACAGAAGTTTCTAATATTGATTATAATTTATATTTATCTACATCTAATAAAATTCAAAATTTAAATATTTTAAATCAACATGTTTTAATTTATAGTATGTTATTAGAATTATCACAACCTAATTTATCATATTATAGATGGGAAAAAGTTTATAATAGATACACTATATTTAATAAAATTTATGGTTTTAATAACCTTAATAAAATTCATAAAATTAATAATAAAATTGATAATAAAATTGATAATAAATATCTTTATATATTAAATGATTTATTATTAATTATTAAAAATAATAAATATCCTTTAATGAATTTAAATGCTATCAATTTACTTAATAATAATAATTTATTAAATTTTTATCATAAATTAATTCCATATATTACTATTTTTGCTCTTAATCCTAAATTTATAATTGATTATTGTTCCAAAATTATTAATATTAATATTATTCAAAATGAAGATAATATTTTTATATATCTTGATGATATATTTTTAATAGATATTATTATTGCTAATAATACATGTATATCTATTTGTTCATATAAACAATATAATATTGGAACATTATTTTCTATTAAATTTTATCTTTATAAATATCTTATTTATAATAATTATAATGATGATATCAACAATTTTTTTAAATATTTTATTTATTTAAACAATAAATTAATCAAAAAATCTAAATGTAATAATAATTGTTTAATGAATATTGAATGTTATGGAAATATCAATTCTACACTATGGGAAATTCGAAAACAAAAATGGAATATTCCTCCTATTAAATTTAAACCTAAAAAAACTAATAATAATATTAAAACACCTATTAATAATATATAAAAAAATATTATTATATTATATTATATTATATGATATGATATTTAAAATTATTATTTGTTCTATTTATATATATTCTACTAATAATCTTAATTTAACTTGTAAAAATTTTTTTAAATCTAATAATATTAATATTAATAATTATAAATATATTTATTCTAATAAATTTAATTTAAATATCAATACTACATTAGATAAATTTAAACATTTAAATCAAACTACTAATGATAATATTAATATTTATATTAAATATAATAATTTAATTAATATTAACTTTAATAATAATAATGTTTCATTATTATTATTACCTAATAATAATTTTACTAATTATTATTTATTTTATAATTTACCTCTTTTTAAAAAACTTTTATTTTATTATTATTTGAAATTTATTTTTTCAAACATAATATAATTGTTAACTTAATAAAAAAATATTTGGATTTTCAGATAAACCATTCCAATCTATTTTATTTAAATTATTTTTTAAACTATTTATTAAATATTTATTTTTTGATAAATAATACCAATTTAATCTTTCATTATTAGATAATTTGTCATATTCTTTTTTTGATAATTTTTTTTCAAAATTTATTCTTTTTTTTAATACATTTACTATTTTATAATTAGAATTTTCTGATAAAAAATTCCAATTTATTTTTTCAAATAAAATCTTTTCTTTTAAAAAATCTATTATTTCTACATTTTTATTTTTTGATAATCCATTATAATCTATTTTATCTAAGTTTATTTTAAGAAAATCAATATTATTTGTATATTCTGATAAAATTGACCAATCAAATACATCAATCTTATTCTTTAATATTATTTTACTTGATTTAGGATTTATTAATAAATAAAATGGATTAATTTTATCTATATTTTTTTCTAATAATATTATAGCATTTGAATTTGTAGATAACCATTCCCAATCTATTTTTTCATTATTTTTTAATTTATTATATAAAAAAGTTGGTAATATTTTTTCATCTTTATTTTTTTTATATAATAATTTTATTGCATATTGATTTTTAGATAAAATACTCCAGTCTATTTTTTTATAATCATCTAAATTTTTATAAGTTGTTTTATCCATTTTTTTTTCATATTCATATCTCTCTTCTAATAAATCTTTTGCATTAATATTTTCTGATAATTTATCATAATTTATTTGTTCAAAATATTTTAAATTGTCATATTCTGATTTATTTAAACTTCTTTCAAATTTTATATGATCTTTTATAAAATTAATTGCATTTGAATTTTTTGATATTACATCCCATTTATTTTCTATTTTATTAAATCTTAATAATTTTTTAAAATTTTCTATATTTGGATTTAATAATAATGAATACCAATCTATTTTATTTGATAATTTTTTATATTCCTCATCAGATAATTCTTTTTCATATTCTATTCTTTTTTCTAGTAAATTTTTTATTTTTGGATTTATATTTTTTGATAATCTATTCCAATTTATTTTATCAAAATTTTTATTAAGTAAATTTATAGCATTTGGATTTTCTGATAAATTATCCCAGTTTAATTTATTTATATCAATCCAATATAACAAATATATATTTTTATATTTTTCTTTTATTTTATCTATTTTATTTTCTGAATTAAAAGATTTTTTAGATATTTTTAATGATTTATTTAATTTTAATTCATTTAATGATCTATTTAATGAAATTGGACTTGAATTTTTACTTTTAATTATATATTCTTTATCTTTATTTTTTAATTTTTTATTATATGTTTTTAATTCAGCATTATATTTTTTTAATAATTCATTTTTTTTTTCTAATTTATCTGATGATAAAAGTGTTAGTTCAGGTTTATCTATATTTATATAAGGATCAATTATTTCATTAAATTTTTGCAAATTTACTTCATTAATATCATTTAATGTTTTTTCTTTTGTAAAATATTTAATATTTTTAAATACTGTTAATAATTCTTTTTCAGTTAAATTGATATTTGTAAATAAATTTTTTGGATATTTTTTTTCTTTTATTCTTTTTAATATATAATTATAAAATGGTATAGTATCAAAACAATGAGATATTTGATTATTTGTTAATACTGTTAAATATTTTATTTTCATAGGAGGTAAATCTTTAAAAGGAATTAATGTTATTATATCATTTTCATCAAAATTACAACCAAAATGTTTTTCCAAATATTTTTGTCTTGGTGATTCTGTTAATAATGATTTTTTGTATGATTTAAAATCTGAATATTTTTTATATTCATTTAAATCTGGATTTAAATACAAATTTAAAGTTTTTTTTGATAACATATTTAATTTAATTTAATTTAATAAAATAATTTATTATAATAAATTATAAATCGTAAACTCAAATATTAATATATTTATCGCGAACTCAAAATATTAATATATTTATCGCGAACTCAAAATATTAAGATAAAAATATAATTTATCAGAAAACATATGATCACAAGTATATATTTATCAATATTATTATGATCATATTTAAAGATATATTTATCAATAAAAATTAAATATGATCACACTTATATAATTTATTAGAAAATATATGATCACAAGTATATATTTATCAATATTATTATGATCATATTTAAAGATATATTTATCAATAAAAATTAAATATGATCACACTTATATAATTTATTAGAAAATATATGATCACAAGTATATATTTATCAATATTATTATGATCATATTTAAAGATATATTTATCAATAAAAATTAAATATGATCACACTTATATAATTTATCAAAAAACATATGATCACAAGTATATATTTATCAATATTATTATGATCATATTTAAAGATATATTTATCAATAAAAATTAAATATGATCACACTTATATAATTTATCAGAAAACATATGATCACAAGTATATATTTATCAATATTATTATGATCATATTTAAATATATATTTATCAATAAAAATTAAATATGATCACACTTATATAATTTATCAAAAAACATATGATCATTTTGTGATCACAAGTAGTATTTTATCAGAACAATATGATCAAAAATAAATAGAGGTATAAATTAACAATATTTTTATTATTTATATTATGTAGATAGTTCAGAAAAATAAAGAAAATTAAAAATAAAAAATTAAAAATAAAATAAAGAATTATAAAATATGGATCTTAAATAAATGATATATTATGAAATAATAGGTAGTATAGCTGGTATATTATCATCAATATCAATGATACCACAATGTTATTATATATATATATATAATAATACAACAAATTTAAATTTAATGTCTTTTATAATTTTATTTTTGGCAGTATTATTATGGTTAATATATGGTATTTTAATAAATAGTTTTTCATTAATATTTTTTAATATAATACAACTATTTTTAATATTTTATATATGTTATAAGATATATTTGGATAAAGTTATGTAATTTTTTGAATAAATAAATAAATATAAATTATAATATGAATCTTTTAATAAATGATAATATATATAAAATATATAATATTAAAATTTCAGTAAAAATTTTTAATATTTTTAAATTATTGGAAGAAATTTCTCAAGATTTTAATAAATTTGAAAATAAATATAAAATAATAAATATTTATAAATATATTAATATATTAAATAATGATTTAAAATATTTAATAATAAATGATGTATTTAATTTATATTATTTAGAAAAAATAAAAAATGTAAAGAATATGAAATTATTAAATAATTTACAAATAAAAACATTTAATAATCAATATTTTTTTAAAAATAAGATTCATATTTCGAATTTAAATTATAATATATTATTAAATAATATAAATAATATAATAAATATATCAAAATATAAATTTATAATAACAAATAATGATATTAATAATATAATTGGTATAAAATGTATAGATGATAATATAACTCTTTTTCAATTTAATTTTTTTGGAAAAATATTATATAAATATTTAAATAATGATATAAAAATAATATTAAATGATCAAGAAAAAATTCAATTATTTACAGGAACAACGATAAATACAATACCAACCGTTTATACAGTTTATCTTGCAAGAAATCATATAATAAAAAATATTAATTTTAAAAATCATGATGAATATTTAAAAGAAATAATTAAATATGTAAGATATTATGGATATAATATTATAATTTCAAGACAAAATAATAGATTTGTAATGAATCTTATAAATTAATATTTTCTTTAATAAAATTAATTTCTTCTTTAATTAAATTTTCATCAGGTGTTTCTAAAATAATCATAATTTCTTTATTAATATTTCTGATAAAATCTTTAATAATATCAATTTCAATAAATCCTTTAGATAAATTTTCATGTCTATCAACTCGACTACCTTGTTTTGTTTTACTACCATTTAAATGTATTAATATAATACTATTATTTGTTTCTTTTTGAATTTTATTATATGCATCAATTAAATTAAATCCAGCACTATATACATGACATGTATCAAAACATAAAGCAATATTATTTTTATTTTCAATTTTATTATAAAAACTAATTAATTCATCTATATCTACTAATAATTCTGTTCCTTGTCCAGCAGCAGTTTCTAAAATTAATTTTGATTTTAATTTAAATTTATTTATACCTTCAATTATTGCTAATATACAATTTAACATATTTTGTAAAGCAATATCTTTATTTAATTCTACACTTTTACCAACATGAACTACTACACCAATTGCATTTAATTCATTTGCAATTGTTAAATCTGTCATTAATGTTTCAAATATTTTTTTTCCATTTTCTGTATTATATTCAAATCTTGACATATTAATAGTATAAGTAGAATGTATAACTAATCCAATATCACAATAATTATTTAATATTTCATCTTTTTCTAATAAATATTTTTCTAAATTAGCTGGTTTACATATTTTGGGATTGTTTGTAAAAAATTGTAAAGCATTTCCTTGTATTATTTTTAAATTATCAATAGTCTTTTTTAATGTTTTTTCTTTTTTAATATGTGCTCCAATTAACATTTTGATTATAATTAAAAATCAATAATCATTTTTTTTATATAAAAATAATTATATATTTATATATAATGATTATAAATATACCTTTTCGTTATTGTGAATATATAATTGATAATAGTTTTTATAATAGTAAAATGATATCTTTAATTAGTAATGTTCCTGAATCAAATAAATTATATTTTTCAAATAATTTATTAAATAAAATTGAAATATTACATACAGATATAGAACAAACAAATGTTCTTTTATTTTGTATTTGGTTTATAAATGTAATAATGTTTATACATTTTTTAGAAAAAAAATAAATATTTATATTAATTTTAATAATTCTTTTTTATTTATTGGTTTTTCAATAAATAACCAAAAATCATCTTTTTCACATTTTTTCCATATAAAACTATTTTTTTTTATATAATTTTCTGCTTTATTTTTCATAATTTTATTATAATTTTTTAATAGTGTTTTTATAAATTCTATATTTTTTTTATCTTTTGGTAATTTATCATAAATTTCAGTAATTTCATCTTGAAATTGATTAATTTCAAAATGTGGAATTTTTGGATTATTAGAAGTTTTAACAAAAGATTTATGTTGAATTTTATATAAATTAATAAATTCATTTAAATCTTTTTTAAATTTATCATTATATTGTGCTTCATAAATATAAATTTCTGGAACAATATTTGCTTTATTTAAATTTTTAAAATCTTCATATATATCATCATTATTAGCATCCCATAATATAGATATAAATATTTTTTTATCAATTGAATCTTGATTATTATAACCATTAATTAATTTTTGAAGAACTTTAGATCTATGTATACCATCATAAATAATTAATTTTTCATCTTCATGAAAAGCTAAATGTAAAAAAAAATGTAAATGATTATTTAATATATAATTATTATACATTTCTTCTATTTTATTATCATCTGGTGGTCTATTTCTTGACCAATTATGTGCAATAGTATTAATAATAGACCATGGTAAATAATAATAAGAATATTTATAATCTTTATCAATTAAATAATTTTCTATATCATTCTGTTTCATTATTTATATTAAAATATATTTATTTTTTATATAATTTAATATAAATAATATGGAAACATTATTTTATAATCTTCAAAATATAATAATAGATTTTAAAAAATTAAATAATTTATTTAAAAAAAATAAAATAACTGATTTTCATTTTGATCTTGTTAAATTTTATATTTATTATCATAAAACTCAAAAATTAATAGATATTAATAGTAAAATTGATTTATTACTTGAAGATATAAAATCATTAGAAATTACAAATAAATATTATCCAATAGAATATAAAAATTTTATATTATATGAAAAATATAAAAATAATAATAATATATTATTATTGATACATCCTTGTTATTATAATGATATTATTGATATTAATAATATAATATTTGAGAAAAAAATAAAATTTGATAATAAAATTAAATATAATAATTTATTACAACAATTATATCCAAATGATGGGTTTTTAATTGAAAAAACAAATAAATATTATTCAGAAAATCCATTAAGATTATTAATATTATCAGAAATACCAAAAATTAATATTAAAAAATATTTTATATCAAAAGATTATGATATAAATGAAGATATATTAAAAATATTATTGGATATAAAATCATTAGATAATAATCCTGAATTAACATATAGAATGAAATATAATATATCTTCTATAAAATCACATAAAGATGATAATTGTTTTATTATAATAGATGATAAAATCGAATATATAAATATTAATGATGAAATAGAATCAATCGAAATGCCATATTATAAACGTAAAAATATTATATATAATCCTACAGAATATTATTATTATAAAGGTTATAAATTTATATATAATAATAAACATAATATATAAAAAATGAAATTTATAATATTTAATATTATAATTAATGATTCATAATATCTTTAATATATATAATTATGAGAATGATAAAATATATAATAATACTCATAAAGAAAAAGAAAAAAAATGGCAATTAGCAAATAATTTAATTTTAAATAATAAATACAATTATTTTTTTTTTAAAACTAATGCTGAATTATATTTACCTATTTCTATTAAAAATGAAATTATTCAAAAAATTTTAAATTATATTGAATTTAAAAAAACTATAATAAATATAGATAATGATAATGATATTATATATCATATAATGTATGAATTATATATATTATATAATAATTTAAGAGAAGAAGAAAAGATTTTAATAATGTTTTATAAATTATTATGTGAATAATAATTTATTTTCCAGTTTTTTCACGTTTTCTCAATTTTAATATAACTTTTAATCTTTTTTTAATTGTTCTTTATTTTTTATTTTTTTTGATTTTTTTGATATTTCCACCTTTTTTATTACTTATTTCAATATCTTCAATATCCATATCTTCAATAAGTTTTTCAAGTGCTTTTTCTGCAGCTGCATCTGCAGCTAAATCTATATCTTGTTGTCTTTTTATATCAGTACTATTGGTACTTCTATTATTACTATCACTTCTTGATTTTGAATCATATACAAATTTTCTTTGTCCAGAAAGTCTACTCATAGAACTTGTTAGTCTACGCATAGGATTAATATTACTAATATTTCTATTTCCATCATCATCAAATTTTTCAAGATGTTTATTAATATTTGTAATAATTTCATTATATTTAGATATTTTTATTTTATCAGAATTTATTTTTTTTATTTTATCATTCTTATTATCTTCAATTTCTTGAATTTTTTGTTCTATAAGTGATAATTCAATTTCTTTTTGATTTTGTGTTTTTTCATTATCACTTTTTAATTTATTTAATTCTTCTATTTTTGAAGTATTATTTTTAATTTTTAATATTAATCTATCATATTGATTATCTTTTTTTTTAATTTCAAAAATTTCGCTCTTAATATTTAATACATTTCTAAATTGTGTTTGTTTATTAATTAATAAATTTGAAGCTTCTAAATTTGATTTACCTACACGCATATCAAGTTTATTAATTCTACCCAAATAATATAATTTTTTACCTTTTAATTTTTTAAAATCTTTTCGATGATTTGCTTCATTATATCTACTAGTAGGCATTTATTTAATTATAAATATAAAAATTAACAATAAATATCAGAACCAATACAATTGATATTATTATAACTTATGGTAGTATTATTATTAGTTAAATCACAACTTTTGATATTTCCATAATTAAAGTCTTTGAATGTTTGTGGGCAATAATTTTCTAATTTATCAGTTTCTTTATTTTGTATAGTGATATGACTTTTACAATTAACAATATTAGCTTTTGAGAAGTCAGGAGGGTTACAAGAATTATTGTTATTACAATTAAATTTATTTTTAAGTTTATCATTATTAGGTATATTATTAATATAATTACAAATATTATTTAATTTAGATTTAGTATTAATATTAAATTCTTCACCAACACATGTATTATATTTATTATCCCACCAATTTAAATCATAATCAGAGCGTTTATTATGACAATGTTTAACATTAATTAATTCACCAGGAATAAGGTATCCATCATTATTACCAGAACCACAATTTTTACTTAACATTTGATATAAAAATAAATTATGATTTTCATCTTGATTTTTTTTAGTTAATTTAATCATATTATTACAAGAAATATCAGAAGAAATTTTATAAAAAGACATTTTTATTATAATATAATATAAATAAATGGTTACAATAAAAATAAATAATTTAGAAGATTATGAAAAAAAATTTAAAATAGAGAAAGATGCAATTTATTTATTAACAATGAATGATTGTAGATTTTGTAAATTAATGAAAAAGGAATGGAAAAAAGCAAAAAATAAGAATAAAAATATAAATATATATGAGATAGAATCAAAATTATTTAGAATGAATAAGGTATCAAAAAAGATTTCTAAATTTTTATTTTATTATCCAACAATTATAAAATATAATGGTAAAAATACAAAAATATTTGAAAATGATAGGAATGTAAATAATTTTGATGATTTTATTAAAAATTAAATAAATCGATTGAAGCATTTAGAGTTATTTCTTTTAAGATCAGGTAAATTGATATTAATAAATATATCATCTTGATTAATATCTGCATCTTCATCAATAGTATTGTCATTTTCAATGATAACATTATTAAAATTTTTCATAACATTAATAAATTTATTTTCATTAATAAGTACATTAAAATCGCCTGTTCCACAAGGTGCTTTGTGTCCTAACATAACATTAGCACTAATTCCATTTAAATTATCATATTCACTAAAAATACTTGCATTAACTAACATATCGGTAGTTTCTTCAAAAGAAGATTTAGCTAATGGTCCAACATCACTTCTGTTAATACCATGTCTATCAATAGACATTAATTGACCTCTACTGGTCATAGTATCAACTAATAATGATAAATGTCTATAGTTTAATTTACCTTCTCCGATAACATTTTCTAATTCAATACTTAAAGCTTTTCTTGCAGCTTCAATTCCTAATAATTCATATATTTCTCTAATATCATTAGATTTTGATTTATAAGAATTAACATTTACATTTAAAAGAATTTCTTTCATATTGGATCCATCAGTATTTAAAGACCATTTATGAACTTTTTTAAATTCATTATCTTTATATTCAATATTTTCAATTCCTTCTAATGATACTTTTTTAATACCTTTAATACCTTTAATTAATAAATTATATATAATATTATATTCAATAGCTTTTAATAAAGTTAAATGATCTTCTTGTTCATATATATTATCCGAATTTTCTATCATTTTAATTCGCATAATACATTGTTGAGAATTATCATCACTATATATACATTCAACAATATTTTCATAATATAAATTAAGTGAAGTGTATATGTCAATCATATTTAATTTATATTCTAATAATTTTGATTTATTAAATATCATTCTAAGAACTAAATTACTAAATTCGTCTTCTCTTTTATTACAATCAATTTTAAATTCATTAAATAAATCTATAAATTCATTATCATTATGTATTTCAGATAATTGTCCATCATCCCAATATATTTCACTTTTATCAATAATATCAGAAAATCTAATAATTTCGATATTATTTTTAATATTTAATACGTTTTGTTTATTTTTTTGTATTAATTCATTATCAATATTAGTATCATTTAAGTTTTTTGAAATTTCGGATATATCTTCTTTTAGGTATATATGCATCATGGGTGTTTTGATATTTTTACTAACACTTAATAATTCTTTTAATCTGGGAACTCCACTTGTAGCATTAACAGCAGCATCTGTTCCACTAACATGAAATGAATCTAAAGTCATTTGAGTTCCCATTTCTCCAATAGTTTGTGCAGCTATAATACCAACCATTTCGCCTGGTTGTGCAATACTTTGTTTAAAATATTTAATAATTTTATCAATAATATAATCAAATATTTGTTTATTAAAATTATATTTAATTAATATTTGTTTTGGATTTAAAAATATATTTAATAATATTCTAAAGAATAAGCAACATTCTTTATTAATTCCGACAATTAAATTTGTTTTAATCCATTTAATTTTATTTAAAATATATCCTCCATCTAAATCTGATTTACGTTTACCAATATTTAATGTTTTTAATTGATTTAATGCATTTATTAATATACGTTTAAATGGTATAGGATATAATATTTCTTCATTATTTTTATTATCAAATACTTTAGTAATTAAAGTTTCTCGATCTTGAATTAATTCATCAAATAATTCTCTATAATCTTTATAAAATTTAATAGTTTCAATTTCTTGTTTTTTATATAAATAAACTTTTAATATATCATTTTCCGATAATAAATAGTTTTCTTCTAATTCTATTTTATTCATATTAATTAAATTTTTAATATCATGACTTTCTATTTTAGAACCATTCATACCATCTTCCCCATATACAAATTGAACAATTACTCCAGTTGCATTTCTTACAGTAAAATCATAATATATTTTAACATCTTCCATAGATTTAACTAATCTACGTTGAATATAACCTGTATCTGATGTTTTAACAGCAGTATCAATTAAACCTTCTCTACCGCCCATTGCATGAAAAAATACTTCTTGTGGTGTTAATCCGTGAATAAATCCATTTTCAACAAAACCTCTTGCTTCTGGTCCATCATCAAATTTTTGATAATGAGGTAAAGTTCTATGAGTAAATCCATAAGGAATACGTTTTCCTTCAACTTTAACTTGTGCAACACAACCCATAATTTGTGTAACATTACTTTCTTTTCCTTTACTACCAGAATTAACCATATTAATCATACGATTAGTATCATCATTAAGTATTTTACCATCCATACATACATTTTGTACATCTTTATTAATTAAATTCATAATATTAATAATTTCATTTTCAATAAATTTTTCATTATCAAATATACCAGTATTAACTAATTCTCCTTTTCTAAATTGATTTAATTTAAGATAAGCTTGTTTTTTATAATCATTAATAATATTTTTAATTTTATTATTATCATCTTCACTCATAACTAAATCACTTAAACCAACACTAAAACCATCTAACATTAACCATCTACATATTAAACGTTGTGTATCATCCAAAAATTTCATAGCAACTTTTGGACCAAAATCATGATATATTATAGGTATTAATCCTTTTGATCTATTTTTAAATGAATTTTTTCCTAATTTTCCGTCAATTATTTCACTATTAGTAACTTTAAATTTACCAATTTCTGTATTAATATTGGGTGGTAATATTAATGAAAATACTTCTTTTCCTGTATATTCTTTTTTATATTTCATTGTTCCTTGAAAATTAGAATTAACCATTTGTAAATTATATACATCTTTACAATCTATTTTGACTTTATTATCACTAATTCGATATGATCCTAATAATACATCTTGAACCATACCAATTATTGGTATTCCATCTTTTTGACTTATAATCATATAAGGTATATAAGCTAAATCTTTTAACTCATTCATTGTTTGAACTGTTTGAGGATAATGCATATTCATTTCATCACCATCAAAATCTGCATTATATGGTGGTGTAACTAAAACATTTAATCTAAAAGTTTTATATTGCATTACTTTAGCACGATGACACATCATAGACATTTTATGTAATGATGGTTGCCTATTAAATAATACATAATCATCATCTTGTAAATGTCTATGAACAATATCACCTATTTTTAAATTATTAGCTTCATCAGATCTGGGACAATATTTTAAATTAATGGTTCTACCATTTTTACCTCCTTTATTAATATATTTAGAACCTGGCCATTCTTCAGGTCCTTTTCTTACTAATTCTTGCATATTACTAAAATTATTCTTATTAACAATTTCTGGAAATGTTAAATTCATTGCAATTTTTATAGGAACACCTAATTGATCTATAGATATATATGGATCTGGTGTAATTACAGATCGAGCTGATTGATCAACTCTTTTTGCATTTAAATTTCCACGAATACGACCATCTTTTTTTTTCATTCTATCAGATACACTTTTTAATTTACGTCCATTTCGTTGTAATGATGGGGCTAATCCTGGTATAGAATTATCTAATAGTGTAAATACATGATATTGTAAAGCATATGCTATTTTTGATAATATATCAACTGATGCATTTTTATTTTTTTTTTCTTTATATAATATATTATGTTTAACAATATCACATAATTTATGTGTTAAATCATCTTCTCTTCTTTGACCACTTTCTTCAATAACACTTGGTCTAACTGCTGGTGGACATACTGGAAGTATAGTGCTAATTAACCATTCTGGTCTGGACCAAATTGGATTAAAACCTAATAATTCTATATCTTTATCACTTAATCTTTTAAATATTTTTAATACTTGTTCTGGTAATATATCCATTTCATATTTTTCATTTTGTTCTTCTCCACCATTACTATATTCTAATTTTAATTTTATTGTGTCTTTTTTTACATTAAAATGTAATGAATTACCACATCCTAAACAACCATCAAATCCACATCCTTGTTCTATTTTTATTTTTGATGGAATATTTGATACAAATTTTACATATGCATCAAATCTTTTTTGATTATTTTTTATATTTAATATTTTAGTAATTTCATCTTTATAATTTTGATTTGTTGTTTCTTTTGTTACAAATAATTTACTACAATGAAAACATATACATTTTAATAATTTTTTTGTTATATCAAAAAACATTGCATGATATAATGGAGTTTCTAATTTTATATGTCCCATATGATTTGGACATAAACTTGCTTTTAATCCACATGTTCCACATAATCTATCTAAAGCTAAAACACCCATCCTTATATCAAATAATCCATTTATTACTGGTTCATTTGCCGAATATGTATCAGTTTTTGTTATTTCACATACTGATCTTTTTAAAATTTCATTTGGACTTAATATTGAAAATTGAATACCTTTAATTTCTTCTATATCTAAATCTTGTTCTATATTATATGATAAACTTGAATATAACGGCATTATAATATATTTATATTATAGGATTTATTTTTATATATATCATTTTTTTATTATAAAATATTATTATATATTTATAGATGTTTTTAACTAAAGATTATATTCTTTACAATAATTATGATTATGAGTAACTTTATACAGATGATTATTATATTACTAATTTTTTATATTCTTGTAAAATTAGAAATATACCTAAAAGATATACTTATAACAAAAAAATTACGAAATTAAATTAAATAATTGATTTTTATAAATTTATTATCATACTATTTAAATAACGTTTCTTTATATTTATATTTGGTAAAACAATTGACATTGGATGATTTTCATTTAATATTACATAAATAAATAAATATATTGTAAATACTATTATTATAGTTTTTAATATATTCTTTGTTGATGCATAAATTATACATAATAATATTATTAATTGAGCTATTGGACTTTTCAATAATTTTTTTTGATAATCTGTTAATTCTAATGTTAAATATTTACTTCCAATATGTATTATTGCTATTGACATTAATGATAATGGTTCAATCATTTTCTTCTTTCTTTATTATTAATATAATATCCAAATATACTGCTATACATATTATTAATATTAATAAACCTATTTTTAAATCCCATTGCATTATATAATATGATAATAATACCAATATTAATAATAACCATGGATTTTCATGTATTAATAATATCCAATATGGATTTTTAATTGATGGATTTAATGCTATTATTGTTACATATAATACTAATATTATTAATATTATTAATTTTATTGTTTCTTCCATTTTATTTGTTTTATATATTAAAGATAAAATATGTTGTATGCTAATTTAGATGAAGCTTATAATATACCTATTAATAAAAAAAAAAAAAAGAAAAAAGATAATAAAATTGAATTTCATACTATTGAATCATATGATAAATTTGAAAAATCTGATACTCCATTAATTAATTTTGATAAAGGACGTGATATACAAACTTATAAAACTACATTAAATCATTGTGAACCTTTACAAGCACCACCTTATCGTTTTCCTATTGAAGAAGAAGCTAAAATACATTATGATAATACTATTAATAATATGAATACTACTTTTAATCCAAATAATAATCCAAATAATAATTTTACTATTAATGATAATACTTTTGATCCTAATCAAAATATTAATGATAATTATTATGGTATTAATTATGATAATTATCTTAATAATATTGATGATTATTATGAAAAAAATAATAATAATTATAATCAATTAAATAATAATAATAATAATAATAATAATAATAATAAAAAAAAACAAAATAATAAAATTAAAAATATATTAGATAATGATAATGATAAAACTTATGAAATTTTATTATTATTAATAATGGCAATTCTTATAATTTTAATGTGTGAAATTATAGTAAGAATTGTTTCATAATTTTATTCAACTTCATGTTCATATAATAATGTATGCACATTTAATGGTATTTCTCTTCCAACTCTATAAGCACGTCCAATAGCTTGATGTTTATAACTGGACATAGCATGATATATAATTACATCTGTTGCAAAACTTATATCAATTCCTGATCCTGCATAAGAAGTATTTAATAAAATAACTTTTAATTTACCTTCTTTAAAATTTTTTAAAATATTATTCATACAACCTGTATTTCCTTTTATTTCATTAAAACTTATATTATTTTCATCTAATATATTTTTTATATTAGTAAATCCATTTTCAATTTTACTAAATATTAAAAATTTACCTTCATTATTTTTTTTTATAATATCTAATAAAATATTTTCTTTACTTTTTAATTTTATATTATCATTTATATCATTATTTTCTATTTTTGATAATATTGTTCCAGATAAATCAATATATTCTCTACATTCTGGACATGTTTTTTTTGTTTTATGCCATATTAATAAACATTTTGAACAAAATGTATGAGAACATCTTAAATATATTGGATTAGAAATATAATCTAAACATATACTACATATTTTTTCATCAATATATGATAATCTTTTTGTTAATTCTAATAATCTATTTTCTAAATTTAATATATTATTCAATATTAATTCAATTTTTAATTTTCTTTCATTTTCATCAATTTCTAATCTATTATAATGTTCTAATTCACATTTTTTATTATAAATATCTTTTTTTAAATTTCCTGTAAATATATCAATAATACTATTTTCTGATATTACTTTACCACCCATTTCTTTAATCATTCCTTGTAAATCACTTGCATCTAATTTTTCTATTAAACTTTTTGATAAAAATGGTCTTATTGCATTTAATTTTGATGACATTTTACATTTATATACAGTTTCATATATTTCTGGTAATTCAAAACTTTTTTTAATAAAATCCGAATTTGATTTTACCGTTATATAATTCAATTCATTTTTTAATAAATTTTTTATTAAACTTATATTATTTGTTAATCCTGATTTTATATATAATATTTTTGAATAACTTGCACTTATTAACCATAAATATAAATAAGATAAATTTCCTATACTATTTAAAGTATCATGTGCTTCATCTACTATTATTCTTGACCAATTTAATATTAAACTTGAATTATAATAATAAAATAATAATTTTTTTAATGTTGTATTTTTAATTAATATTGCATCATATTTTTCAAAATATTTTTTTATTATTTCGTCATTTCCTGTTTTAAATTTAGGTAATGTCTTTATTTTTCTATAGTCATCTATTTCTAATATATTTAATGTTGTTTGTTTTTTTATTGTCATTACCCATTGATTATATACTGGACCACGAGGCACTATTATTAATGTTGATTTTATAAATTTATTTGATATATTATCTATTGTTGGATTTATATGTTTAATTATCATACTATTATTATCATTATTATTCATATTGATATTATAAGTTTTTATTGATTTATCATTTATAAAAATATTATTTATTTTTAATTCTGATATTAACGATAATGCTATTAATGTTTTACCATATCCTACTTTATCACCTATTATTCCTATATTTGTTCTTATTTCATAATAATCTTCATTATTTATATTTTCTTTATAATAAATATATTCATTTTGTTCCATTTCCATTATTTTATATAATCCTGCTAATTGATGTGGTTTTAATTCGGTTTTAATATTTTTTGGTTGTTCATATAATTTAGAATTTTCATTTAAATCTAATGTATAATAATTTTCATACATAATCATATATTATATATATATTATACTATATTATATATTATATATAATACTTTATATAATTTTTTTTATAATAAAAATATGAAAAAACTTATTATTCCACCTATTATTAGTAAAACAGGTAAATAAACTATTGTTACAAAACCTAATTTTATCATAAATGGAAATAATAATAAACATAATAATATAATTAACAATATTAAAACTAATATTAATTTTATACTATAACCAAACATATATATCAATAATTCTAAATATCTTACAATATTACTATTTTTTAATATTATTATATCATAAAATATATGTATTATTATTAATATTATTAATAATAATATTATTATTATTTTAATACTTATTCTTTTATTCTCTTTTTCTTCTAATTCTAAATTATTAAAATCTTTTGAAATCATTTTATTTCTTATTTTTAATAAATAAAATTATGTCATATCAAAAACAATATAAATTAAAAGATATTGGTAAAGAATTTAAAGATATAAAAAACAAATTACCAACAATATACGGTGGTTATTCAGATTCTAATATTATTAATACTTTGATTCAAACTACTGCTTTTGATAATATTTATTTTAATACAAATTCAAATATTGATGACTCTTATAATATTAAAATTAATGATATAATTGGTAATTATAGTAGTAATATATATAATTTAAATTTATTTTCAAATAATAATCAAAATAATACATATAATTTTACAATTAATCCTTATGATACAAATAATAATTATTATTTAAATTATATTAAAATACAAAATAATAATATTAATAGTAATATTGATATTACAAATATTACTATTAATAGTTATAGTAATAATAATTTTGATCAAACTATTAAAAATAACTATTATTATAATAATTCTGATTTTAATAATAATATTAGAATTGATAATTCTAATATTATTATCAATATTAATACATCAGATCAAAATCTTGATTATAGAATTGATGTTAATTTGATTAAAGAAAGTAAAATAGATACTTATTTAAATAAAAATTTAATTTTTCAAAATAAAAATAATAATTATTATTATAATGATAATAATTTAAATAAAATAATTTTTAAAAATGATGGTTCTATTGGAATAGGAACAGATACAACACATAATTATTCTTTGTATGTTAATAATATTAGTAATACAAAAAAGGGTATTTATTGTGCAGATGATATTACTATTTTAAGTGATATTAATTTTAAAAAAGATATTAAAACAATTGAAAATCCTATAGATAAATTGATTAATTTAAGAGGTGTTACATATAAAAGAATTGATAGAGATGATGATAATATAAGATATGGTTTTATAGCACAAGAAGTTCAAAAAATATTACCTGAAGCTTGTGATGGTGAAAAAGGAATAAAACAAATAGATATTGTTGCATTAGTTGTTGAAACAATTAAAGAATTAATTAAAAAAAATAATCTTAAAATTTAAATAAATGCCTACATCTAAAAAATCTTCATCTTCATCTTCTTCTCAATCTACTTCTTTATCATCATCTGGTTATAGAACCAAAATTAATGAATTTGATACATATTTATATAATTTTAATAATGTTTGGTTAGTTGAAAAAACTAATGAAATTAATAAAACTTTTCAAAATCTTGAAAAATTAAAAAATAAATTAAGAAAAGAAGATAAAATTGATCAATTAAGAACAACTAATCAAATAATAAAAAATAAAATAATTAAATTAAAAACTAAATTAATTAAATTAATTGAAACATTAGATAGTTATTCTATTAAAAAAAAAGAATTAAAAGATTGTATAAAATATTATAAAAATAAATTAGATGGTTTAAAGGATAAAAATATACAATGTGTATATAGTAGAAAATATAAACAACAAAAATGAATTTAATAAATATAATTATATTATAAAATAATGATTAAAATATTATTATTAATAATATTTATAGAATACAATTTAATATATTTTATAAAATCAAAAGAAAATTATAATAGTTTATTATTTATTTAATTTAAAATTGTACGTAAAATTTTATTTAAAATTCCATTATTATCATAAATTACTGATATTAAAATTATTAAATTTGAATATTTATCTTTCCAATAAATCGAAATAATAAATTCTTGATTATCATTAATAATAATAGGTATTTTAATTATAATTTCATTTGAAATCATAAAATAATTAGATGTATAATCAGATAAATCATTAATATTCATATATTTATTTCTATAAGGAAATATTTCAATATTTAATGGATAATTCATAAATTCTGTTCTAACTGAATAAATTTTTTTATGAAAAAAATTTATAAAATCGGAATTATTAACAAGTGAAATATTATTGTTATTATTCCAATATAAAGAATTAATATAAATATCTTCTTTATTAATAATAATTTCTTTTAAATATTTAAAATTGAAATTATATTTAATTTTAATATTTATATTAATGTTATTAATATATTCATGATATATAATAAAATTAAAAAATAAATTTTTATTTAAATCTGATGTTCCTATATAAATATATTTATTTTTAGCTAAAATATATGTATTTAATTCATTTGGATAAATTATACCTAAATTAGTATTATTTATAATATTTATATTTTTTATTTTATTTAATTTTAAAATATCATAATTTCTATTTGTTCTAAAATAAGTAAATTCTTTATTATTTGTTAAATTTTTATTTAAATCATTTCTTCTAATTGTATGGAATTTTTCCACTAATTTTATATTAGTTTTATTATAAATTTTATATTTTGAATATAATCCATAATTTTTATTATTATAATTTATATTTTTTATATAAAATAACCAATTTTTATCAATAAATGTATTAAAACATAAACTAATATCAATTAATAAAATTAAAATTAAATATTTCATTAAATTATATTAATAATAATATTATTTTTTTATATATAAAGATAATTATATATATATATATATTATAATAATTTTTTTATAATATTTAGGGTGTGTACAGCAAAAAAACAATTAAAAAATGAAAAACGTGGTAATAATTTAAATAATAATAACAATTTTTTAGTAATATATTAATAATTCAGTTAATATATTTTATATCGATCGTTTTCAAAAGACCCGCACCCTGAATATTAATATATTTAAATTTTTTTTTTAGTTAAATTTTTTTTAGTTAATTTTTTTTTTATAACTGTTTTTTTTTTATAATTACCACCTATGGGTTCGCTCATTCTATTATAATATGCTATATATGCTTTTAATTTTGTTTCATTATCTGATAATATATGACTTTCACCTTTTTCATTTTTTAACATAGATAAATGCGAATAATCAGATCCTTCTTTATGCCATTTTTCTAAAGTAAAATTAAAATTTCTAGGATACTTAAATTCTATTTTATGAATTGCTGTATTTGACATAAATGTTAAATACGCTGATGTTTGATAATCATTTGCAGGAAATATTTTATACATTTGTCTATCATATTGTGTAACCATTATTGCAATATATACACTCATTTTATAAATATAAATATTAAAATTATTAGGGTATGTATATTAATAATTCAGTTAATATATTTTATATAGATCGTTTTCAAAAGACCCGCACCCTGAATATTAATATTAATATATTTTAAATGATAAATGATTTATTAAAAATAAATGTAATAAAATATATATCTGAAAAAAAAGTAGATTTTTTTTCACAAAATGATATAATTATAGAAATAAATTATGGAAATTATAAAATAAAATCAGATATAATATTAAATAATAATAATCCAATAATAGATAATGAATATATAATTAAATATAAAAAAGATATTCCATTAATAATTAATGTTTATGATTCTAATAATACATTTGGTAATGTAATATTATATAAAAAAATTATAAATAATTTAAAAAAAAAAGAATTTATTGATGATAATATTAAATTATATTATGAAATTAAATATATAAATGATAATGTTTTTTTATTAAATTTTTTTAATAGATTTTATAATAATATATTAATTTCAAGAATTAAAAGATTAAAAATAATTTTATTAAAAGAATTGAACTTATAATTATTTTCTTTATATATAGTAACAAGTAAAAATGACAACAACTGTTTCGGGAGGTAAAAAGCCGGGTCCTAAAAAAGGATCTAAACGTAAAGGTACAAAGAAAAAGAAGTAAATTTAATGTAATTTACTTTTAATTTATTTTTTTATTTATATATTATATAATAATATATAATTAATTAAATGTTAAACATATTAATACAATATATATCAAATACCTGGATATGTAAATATTGTTATCCAGAAGATAAAAATGAAATTAAAAAAATGGTTTCAATATTTGGAGAAGAACATGTTTAATATCATTATTATATAAATTCATTAATAACACTATTTTTTACACCTTTAAGTCATTTAAAACGCCGTTTATTTTACTCTTTATAGTTTTTAAATTTTTATTTATCTTATTAAAATATGATCTAAAGGTAAATTTTCTATTCTATTTAATCTGGTATTTTTTATAATTTTTTTTAAATGTTTATTTGATGATGAATTATCTGTAACACTATATGATTTAATTTTTAAGTCATTATATTCATTTTTAATAATAATTGTTTCAATAAATAAATAAGGTTCAAACCAATTATTATATGCTTCTGCAGCTTCTTGTTGTCCTCCATAATCTCCTTCAAATGTATTTGGAATATTATTTATTTCTCTCTCTTTATTTATAGTTTTATCTAATTCTTTTAATTGAATTTTAAAAAATGGATAATTTCTTATGTTTTTTATTGTTTTTAATAATTTAAGTAATTTTTCACGAATTTCTTCAGATTTTATAAAACTATCATAATATTTATATAAATATGGACCAATTATATCTTTAATATCTTCATTACTAATCTGAAATTTACTAAATGCTTTAAATCCTGGACTAAAAAATGGATTTTTTATAATTTTATATTTTGAATATTTAATATTATTTTCATTATTAAATTTTGAATGTATATTATACATTTTACTAATAATTTGAATAATTGTATTAATATGTTTACTTGTTTTTAAAAAACAAAACAAATTTAAATTTTCAAAATTTGTACTTTTTTTTCTTTTTCTACTATTTGGACTTATTGGACTTACTGGACTTACTGGACTTGTTGGACTTACTGGACTATTTGACTTTTCTTTTTTTTTTTTTATTTTTTTTATTGTTAAAAATTGATCATTAATCATTGATATAAATTTATTTGATTTAAGTGCATTAAGTATTAATATTGGAAAAAGTGAATTCATATTAAAATCATGAATTTGATGAAATTCATTATCACTATTAAAATTATCAAAATTATATGAAATCATACTAACATCTTTATTTAAAAATTCTATAGATTTTTTACTATTAAATAATAATAGTATATATCTTTTAATAGATTTTTTTAAAAACATAAATTTAAATATAGTAAAATCTTTAGAATTTATATATCCTTTTAATGTTGTATTATCTTTAGTTTTTTCTTTATCTTTAAATAATGGTTTATTAAAAGTATAAATATTTTTAAATTCATCAAATGAAATTGATGTTATTTCATTAATTATATCTTTAAATTCAGACATTTCTTCATATGATTCATCAAAATTAAAACCTTTTGTTATTAAATAATCTCTACCAAAACCATAACTTATTGTTGTTAAATAATATTTAATTATAAAAGTATCATCATAATTATTTAATAAATTTAATTTATCAATAAATGTTTTTGTTGTTAATATAGCTTCACCCATTTTTATATTATTATTAATATATATTTTTATAATAAAAATTGAATTTATTATATTAAAATGTATTTAATTAATTAACTACACTCTATTTATCATATTTTTTTATATAAATTTGTAATCTATTAATCAACTTATTATATATTTTATTAGCTTTTGTATAATTTTAAAATAATCTGGTTGTAACTCTTTTTAATTTCATTTGATTTTTCTAACCCTTTTTTAATTCCATTTTTATTAAATAACATCTAAAACACACCTGAAACAATAATATTAATTATATAATTTATATGATAAATAATTTTAAATTTATAAATAATTTTTGAATCTATAAATAATTTTCTTAATTTTAATTTTTAATTTTGCTTTTTTTTCTGAACTATCCACATAAATATAATAATAAAAACATTGTTAATTTATACTTTTAATTATTTTCGATCATATTGTTCTGATAAATTATATACTCGTGATCATTTGTAATTTGTTTTTGATAAATATAGATTTACTTGTGATCATATTTTTATTGATAAATATATACATATGATCATAATTTTATTGATAAATTATATACTCGTGATCATATTTTATTTTTATTGATAAATATAGCTTTTAATATGATCATAATTTTATTGATAAATTATATATTCGTGATCATTTGTAATTTGTTTTTGATAAATATAGATTTACTTGTGATCATATTTTTATTGATAAATATATACATATGATCATATGTTTTCTGATAAATTATATATGTGTTTTCTGATAAATATCATCATTTGTTTTTTTTATAATAAAATTGTAAATTATTAATATATATTTTTAATAATAACAGTTGTAATATTATCTAAACCATTATTATTAACATATGCATTATAATTATTTATTAATTCTATAACAGTTAAATATCTTTTATTTATAGCTGCTTCTACAACAGCTGAATTATTATCATTATTTATAATATTAATATTTATATTATAAATATTAATTAATGTTTCTAAAACATTATTATAACCATTTATAGAAGCTAAAATTAATGCATTATTACCTTTATTATTAATATAATTTTTATTTAATTCATACTTATTTAATGTAAATAAAACATTATTATGTCCATTTTTTGATGCTTCTAATAATGGATTATTTGTTTCATTATTATTATCATTTATATTTGCATTATTTTCTAATAAATAATCTACTATTTCATTATATCCATTTCTTGCTGCAATTATTAAAGCATTATCTCCATTATTATTTTTAATATTTATATCAATATTATTATTTTCTATTAATATTTTAATAATATCTAAATTATTATTTATAGATGCAATTATTAATCCATTATTATTTTCATTATTTTTTAAAGTTATATCTGCATTTTTCAATACAGATAAATAATAAACCATATCTTTTTTATTATTTTTTATTGCTAATAATAATGCAGTATCTCCATCATTATTTTTTAAATTAATATTAAATAAAGGATATTTATTTAATATTAATGAAACACTAATAATATTTCCATAATATGAACCATACATTATAACATTAAAACCTAATATATCAAAAATATTAATATTTATATTATAATTATTCAATAATATATCAATTAAAGTTGTATTTCCATTAATTACTGCAAACATTAATATAGTTTTATGATTAATATCTTGAATATCAATATTTAAATAATTTAATAAATATATAACAATATTTATATGAGATCTATTTGTTGATATTGATAATAAATTATCACCGTTTTCATTTATATAATTAACATCAGCATTATAATTTTCAATTAATGTTTTTACTATTTCAAATTTACCAAAACTACATGCAATTAATAAACATTTATTTATAATATTCTGATCTGTAATTAAATTATTATTTAATAATATTTCTAATATATTTAAATTATTATTTATTATTCCTTTTAATATTCCATCTAAACTTATATTTAATAAATTTAATTCTATTAATCTTATTAATATATTTTCACTATTATTTATTATACATGTATCTACTAATAATATATTTTCTTTTAATATTGGATATTTTTCTATTAATTTATTAAATATAATTAAATTATCAGTTTTACATGTAATAACAAGAATATTTTCATTATTATTATTTAATATATTTATATCAATATTTAAGTTATCAATAATAAAATTAAATATAGTTATATGTTCATAAAATATAGATAACATTAAAATATTATTTCCTTCATTATTTGTTAATAATAAATTTATATTAGATTTTATTATTAATAAATTAAATAAATTAAAATTACCTAATTTTGTTAAAATTAATAATCCACTATTTCCTTCATTATTAATTTCATTAATATTTAATTCTGTATATGATAAATATAAATTTATTAAATTTTCATTTTCTCTACTACATGCTAAAATAAAAGCATTAATTCCTTCATTATTTTTTAAATTAATATTAGCATTTAAATTTTCAATTAATATTTGTATTAATTCTTCTAAATTTAATTCAGTAGCTAATATTAATGCTGTATTACCTTGATTATTTTGTTCATTAATATTTATATAATTACTTAATTCAATTACAGTATTTTTTTTATCTTTAATAGTTGCTAAAATTAATGGTGTATTTCCATTTTTATCTTTAATATTTAAATTAATATTTAAATTATCTGCTAATTCTTTTAAAATTGTAGTATGTCCATTTTCAGCTAATATATTAATATTATTTTCATTTATACCATATAAATTTATTAAATTTATAACAGTTTCAAAATTACCTAAAATACATGCATTACTTATAATTTCGTTAACAATATCACTCATTTATAAAATAAACATATTGAATTTATATTAAATATAACTAATTATCAAATAAATTATTTATAAATTCAATATTTAATGTATATTCTTTGGGTCTAATAATATCACCTTTTGTTGTATCACAATTTAATATTGTTTTTATATTTTCTTTTGTAATTTCATTTTCTTCAATTTTTGTAATACCATAATATGCACCTAATAATGCACCTGTTATAGCAGCATTTGTATCTGTATCACCTAATAAAACTTCTGATTTTTTCCATTTACCTGGATAAAATATTTTTGCTGGAATATTTACTTCTGGTCCTAAACATATTATTGTATCAATTGCTGCTTTATAATTTTCAAATTGAAATAATCCAAAAAATGCACAATAAAATGCATTTATAATATGTCCTCTATTTATAGTTATATTTCTATATTCATTATTTAATGCTTGATAAAAAACAATTGAAATTTCTTTATGTTCTATTAAAACTTCTATTTTTTCTTTTATTTCTTTTTTTGATGATCCATTTAATGCTAATTTTATAGCCATAACATAAATAAATACTGCATTATATGATAATTTTGATGGATTAGATATATATACATCTTGTTTTATTATATCAATATCATCAATAAATGCTAATGGATATGATCTCATTAAACATCCATTTGATTGAGAATTTTCTTTAGTATTTTCATCATAATATATTTTATTAAATCTATTTAAATATAATTTATAATTTGGTTTTGGAGCTATAAATAATTTTCTTGTATTTTTACCCATAAATGGTGAATTTCCTTTACAATTTTCAAATTTATTATTTGCCCAAATCATATAATTTTCTACAGCTTTTTCTATTGTATAACCATTTTTAATAGTTTTTAATAAAACTATTGCCATTTCTGTATCATCAGTTATTTGACCTATTTCACTAATTTGTTTTCCATAATTTCTTGAATATCTAATTATTGGATTATTTAAAATACCTGTATAATGAGAATATGGATAAAATTCTACTGGAGCACCTAAAGCATCACCTAAACCATGTCCTAAAATAATACCTAAAACTTTATCTTTATTATAATTTGATAAAAATTTTGACATTTTATCAAAATATAATAAAAAATTCATTTTTTTTTAATAACTAATAATCTTACATTTATTTTAATAAAACCTTCTAAATCTATTCAAATTGTATCATATATATATCTAATATTTTTTAAAGTTAATTTAGGTGTATTATTATAAATTTGAAATTCCATTAATATATTTTATTTCATTTTTACATAAAATTATTAAAAATAATTCAATTGAACAATAATAATAATTAAGTATAGTGTTTTTTGATAATAAATAAAAAGTATAAATAAAATAAAATAAAATATTATTCATTGTGTCTTTAAGAGAATAATTATTAAATTCTAAACAAAACATATAACATATTGTTAAACGAAATAACAAATGTGCTATTAATGCATATTGTTTTTTTAATACCATAGTAAAATATAAAAATATAATTATATGACACATATAATTATAATTATTATATGATAATATATGTAATACAAAACTTGTTGAAACTATTATATCAATTACATATTTTATTTTATTATTATAATCTTTCCAAAATATTAATGAAAATATTATTACTAAAATACTATGACTATATACATAATTATTTGCTTTTGTTGAATTTAATAGTGGTTGTAATATCCATATAGTATTTATACCCAATATTGTTTTTTCATTTTCAGAATAAGACATTTTTATTAAAAAATTCATTTTTTTTTTAATAATTTATATAAAGATAATTTTAATTAAAAATATATATATAATTATGACTAATGAAATATGTATAGGTATAGATTTAGGAACTACATATAGTTGTGTTGGTATTTTTCAAAATGGTAATGTTGATATTGTTATTGATCCACATTCCGGATCCAGAACTATTGCCAGTTATGTTTCTTTCACAGAAAGTGAAAGATTAATTGGTAATATTGCAAAAGCACAAAGTGCAATGAATGCAAGTAATACAATATATGATTCTAAAAGATTTATTGGTATGAATTTTAGTGATAAAAAAATACAAGAAATTATACCAAGATATCCTTTTAAAATTTTAGGTGATAAAAATGATAAAATTTATTTTGAAGTTGAATATAAAAATGAAACTAAAAAGTTTTATCCTGAAGAAATTGGTGCAATGTTATTAAGTAAAATGAAAGAAATGGCAGAAGAATATACTGGAAAAAAAGCAACAAAAGTTGTTATTACTATTCCTGCTCATTTTTCTGATTCACAAAGAAATGCAACAAAAGATGCAGGTAAAATTGCTGGTTTTGATGAAGTTTTAAGAATTATAAATGAACCAACCAGTGCTGGATTAGCATATGGTTTAGAAAAAAATAATAATTCAAGAGAAGTTAATATTTTAATTGTTGATGTTGGAGGAGGAACTGCAGATATGTCAATATTAAGTATTGATGGAGGTTTATATGAAACTAAAGGAACTGCTGGTGATAAGTTTTTAGGAGGTTCGGATTTTGATAATTGTATTGTTAATACAATGGTTACTGAATTTAAAAAAAAATTTAAAACTGATCCATCTACATCCAAAAAAGCAATGAAAAGATTTAAAAATTCTGCCGAAAATATTAAAAAAAATCTATCATCATCTACTACTACTACTATTGAAATTGAAAGTGTTTTTGAAGGTAATGATTTTAATAGTTCTATGACAAGAGCCAAATTTGAACAAATTTGTGAACCTATTTTTAAAAAATGTATTGATTTAGTTAATGAAGTTTTAAAAGATACTAATACAGATAAAAAAGATATTAATGAAATTGTTTTAGTTGGAGGAAGTAGTAGAATTCCTAAATTACAAACTATGTTATCTGAATTATTTAATGGAAAAACACTTAATAAATCTATTAATCCGGATGAAGCCGTTTGTTATGGAGCATGTGTTCAAGGAGCTATTTTAACTGGAGTTAATGATGAAAAAACTAAAGATTTATTATTAGTTGATTGTTGTTCATTAAATTTAGGCATCAAAACTAATGGAGCTATTATGACACCACTTATTGAAAAAAATTCAGCTATTCCTATCAAAAAATCTGAAACATTTAGTACTGCTGAAAATAATCAACCTGCTGTTACTATCGAAATTTTAGAAGGTGTTAGTCCTATTGCAGATAAAAATAGACTTTTAGGTAGATTTAATTTAGATGGTATTCCACCCATGCCCAGAGGAGTTCCACAAATTGAAGTTACTTTTAGTTTAGATGCTAATTCTATTCTTACTGTTACTGCACTTGAAAAATCTACTGGTAAATCTAAAGATATACAAATTAAACAAGATGATAATAAATTATCCAAAGAAGAAATTGAAAAAATGATCGAAGAAGCTGAAAAATTTAAAGAAGAAGATTTAGCTAAAGCTAAAAATATTCAATCAAGAAATACACTTGAAAATTTACTTTATAGTAAAAAAAATGATATTGAAAAAGAAAATGATGAAATTAAAGACAAATTATTACCTATTATTGATGAAGGTATTAGTTGGTTAGATAATAATAATGAAGCTACTACTGAAAAATATGAAGAACTTATTAAAGATTTTAATGAAAAATTAGGTATTTCTCCACCTTCATAAATTTTATACCTTAATTATTTTTGTAATATATATTAAATTGTATATATATATGACTATAACATTTTATTTAGATATATATAATGGAAAATATAAAATTAAAGGTACCGATTCATTTCATAATGAATTTAATGATGTATTATCATATGGACCTACTGAATTTAAAACAATAAAAATTTTAAAAGGAACACAATTAATATTAGATGTTAATACTAATGAAAATCATCCATTTTTAATTGTAAAAAATAGTACAAATCCAAATAGAATACAAAATGATAATAATAGTTATACTACGGGTATAACATATCCATCTGAAAATTATTTAACAGGTAAAGGATTAAAAATTGGTAAAATAATATGGAATACAGCTAATAGTGAATTAGGTACATATTATGGTATTTGTATTAATCATGAACAAATGTATTTTATTATTGAATTAATAACATCACCACAGACTGAAGAATCACAAACTCAACTAACATCATCAGAAGAATTACCAATTCATGAATCACAGACTGAAGAATCACAAACTCAACTAACATCATCAGAAGAATTACCAATTCATGAATCACAGACTGAAGGATCACATACTGAAGAATCACAGACTGAAGAATCACAATCTGAACAACAAAAAACTCAATATTCAGATAAACTTATTTATTCATATTCTACAAATGAAATTATTAATTATGATTCTAATTTAAGTGCAAATTCAAATTTAAAAGAATATATTAAATATATGCAAAATGAAGTTAATAGTTTTTATTATTTAACAATTAATAATAACATTTTTAAAAATGCTTTTTTTAAATCTTATACTTTTAAAGAAATTCCTAATATTATTTATAATAAACCTATACTAATTTCTAATAATATTCATATTAATACATATTCAAATATACCTATTATAATTAATTTATATGAATATTTTAAATCACCTATTAATGATTATAATTTAACATTTTCTAATATTAGTAATATTAATTTTGAAGTTCATAGAATTAATAACTCAAATTTATTTATATTTCAAAATTCAAATTTAATTATTCATCCTGATTATAGAAATACACGTTATACATTAGGTATTATTTCAAAATATAATAATATTCAAAGTGAAATACTTAATTTTACTATTAATGAAAATAATATTCCTGTTATTAATATTAATGATTATAATTTAACTTTTTCTAATATTAGTAATATTAATATTGATGATTATTATAATTATAAACATAAAGATAACATTATATATTCAAATTTAAGTTATAATATTCATAATTATAATTTTGATGAAGATACTGGTATATTAAAATATAATTTTGATTATATTAAAATAAATGAACAAATTCGGATTTTAATTAAAGATAAATATTATTTAAATTCAAATATTATAACTTTTACTTTTCATAATAAAAATCCTTTATATATAAATCAATCAAATGTTATAATTCAACAACAATATATTGAAATTCATAAAAATAACATTAATATTAATTTAAATAATTATGTATCAAATATATTTAATGATGATATTATTAATTATAACTTAATTAGTTCTACATCTCAATTTAATAATTGTAATTTAAATTATTCAAATTTAATTGTTAATACAGATTTTAGAAATACTTCTTATCAATTTATTATTAATGCTTTTATTAATTCATATCCTAATGTTTCTAATAATTTAACAATTATAATTAATGAATTAATAAAACCAACACCAATATTATTTAATTATAATTCTAATATTACATCTGATTTTATTAATTTAACAAATTATTTTAGTAATATATTTCAAGATAATATATTAACATTTCATATTCAAGATAATAATAATAATTTTACTATTAATAATGATTCAAATTTAAATGTTATTAATAAATTTAATTATCATAAAACTACTATTCAAATTGATGTAAAAGCTTCTAATAATTCTTATAATACATCAAATAATTTTACTTTTTATTATCAACAACAACCTGTTATAAATAAAATAACAATTCCCAATTTTTTAAATTCAATTGATTATAAAACTATTGATTTAAATGATTATTTTAGTAATAATAATGGTAATAGTAATATTTATAATATTAAGGTAGTATCTATTTCAAATATTATTAATTATTATCAAAAAAATAATGAAAATTTTCATCAATTAAATAGTAATTTTTTATCATTAACACCATATTTTAGAACAAATCTTTATAATATTACAATAACGGCACATGACAATGATTTTAAATATTATATATATTCAAATACTTTTAATTATAGTGAAAAACCTTTAAATAACTTAATAATAAATAATAATTGCAATATACAATTAACTAAAAATTATAAAATTAAAAATGATTATTATCAATATATTGATTTAGATAAATATATTATTAATAATAATAATATTAATTTTAAATATTATTTTGATACAATTGATTATAATAATGATTATAATATTATTAACAATAATATAAAAATAATTGAAAGTAATATTAATGATTCAAATATATGTGAAATTGATGATAATAAATTAGAATTTTATCATAATAATAGACCTTTTTTATATACTTTATATATATATGCATCTAATATAGAATATAATTTTAGATCAAGTAATTTAATATTAAATATTGATGAAGAACAAGAATTATTTAAAATTAAAATTATAAATGATATATATTATAATGAAAATCTAAATGAACAAAATGATAATTTTAAAATTAAAATTAATTTAAAAGATTATATTAAATATAAAAATGATGAAGATATTAAATATAATATAACATCACCTGATATTGATAATAATTCTTTTTATAAATTAAATGAAAATTCACATGTATTAAATATTATTCCTGATTTTAGAAATAAAAATTATAAAGTTATTATTCAAATTTATGATGAAGATTATCCGAATGAAATTAATGCTACAACATTTTTTTATGTTAATGAAAGTTATTATAAATTTTATCCAAATCAATCAATATATTATATTAATCAAGATTATGATGATAATACTTTAAATTTATATAATACATTTTTTAATAATAAATATTATGATTCTAATGAAATTCATTATAATTTAGAAATAGATAATAGTTTTAAAGATAATTATATTATTTTAACTTTTAAAAATAATCAATTATTTTTAAATACTGATGAAGTATTTAATATTGGTTATATTAATTTTAATTATAAAATTATTAATACTACTGATTTAAAAATTTATAATAAATTTTATAATATAGAATTAGAATATAATTATATTGATAATTATATTACTTTTAAACCAAATTATTTTGGTACTTACTATTATAATGATAATACTTTTAAAATTAATAAATATAATCAAAATATTTTTTATAATAATAATAAAAATAATTTAATAATTAATCAAATTAAATCACCTTTTTTTCCTATTAAATTAACTATATCATGTAAAGATAATATATATTTTAATAATATATTATTAAAAGATTTAATAATATATAAAGTATATTTAAGATATTTTTATCATATTTTTAATGAAAGTCATAAAAATATTAATTTAAAAGAAGATTTTATTGAATATTATAATATTGATACTCAAAATCAATTAAAATTTTCATTAAATAAATATATAAATAATGTTACTGTTTCAGATGATAATTTAAATATTATTCAATCTTTTAAAGGTAATGAATATGAAATTACTATTGATATATATAATAATTTATATAAAATTTCACAAAATATATATAAAATAACTGAACCAAAACCATTGAGTATAAATAAATATATTAATAAAAAATATTATGTTAATACATTACAACCTGAAATTAATCTAAATAAATATATAATTAAAAATGATTTATTTAATTATGATTGTAATTTAAAATATAAATATAATAAAATAGAATCTGATAATTCAATTTTTAAATATGATAATAAATTTATATATAATCAAATCAATAATGAAATAATATATTTATATTATGAAAATTATAATAATGATTTACAAATGGTTGAATTAACTTTATATTTTAAAGAAAAAATAATTGATTTAGATTTTTTCTCAATAAATAATAATTTTAAAATAATTAAAAATTATAATAATTTAGAAAATTGTAATATTGATTTTATTTTTAAAGATTTCATTAAAACTGATTCATATGATAATATTATATTATCAAATTTAAATAATATTGATAATGAATTTTATGAATTACATCAATCTCATATTTTTTCTAATATTTTATATAAACCATTTTTTAGAAATATTAATAAAACATTAAAATTTAATGTTATTAATACATCAGATAAGAATGAATTAATTAATACAATTAGATTTACATTAAAATTTAATGAAACTCATATTTATAAATTACCTAATAGTAATATTTTATTCAATCTTAATTATATACAATGTAATTTAAATTTAAATGATTATATTGATAAAAATGATTATATTATTAATAAATATAGTCAATTTAGTTTTTCTAATATTAAATTTCAAGATAATACTTCTAATTATGATATTAGAAATACATTCAATACAAATTTAAAATATTATAATTTTGATAGTAATACTAATATTATTAATATTAATCCAGAATTTAGAAATATTAAATATCAATTAAATTTTTTAATATATTTAGATTGTTATACTTCTAATATTAATGACTATTATTCTAATAATATTATTTTTAATATTAATGAAGATACAATTCCTAATATTAAAAATAATGAAAATTATATTGAAATTATTTCAAGAAAAGAAACTATTAATTGTAATTTAACTAATTATTATATATATCCATTTTTAGATTTTTTAATTTACACTTGTAATATTCAAAATAATTCTAATTTAGATATTAATATTATAAATTCAAATTTAATAATTAATACTAATTATAGAAATACAAATTATAATATTAATATTATTGCAATTGATAATAATTTTCAAAATTCAAATACTAATTTAAATTTTAATATTGTAGAAAAACCTACATTAGAATTTATTACTTCAAATTCAAAAACTATTAGTTTAAATAATAGTCAATATATTTTCTATTTTAGTAATCTTTTTCAAAAAGATACATTTTTAGAAAATTGTAATTTTATCTTAGATTTTAAAGAAACTACTTTATCTAATATTTATCAAACAGGAAATTATAATAATCAATATTTTTATTCTTCAAATAATGAATATTTAATTATATATCCCGAATTTAGAAATACTCAATATCAATTAAAATTTGAAATATATTTAGATAATTTTCATGAAAGTTATCATAAACATGATTTTACTTTTATTATAGATGAAACTCAAATAAATAATATTAAAATTAAACATGATAATATTATTAGATATAATTTAAGTAATCAGACTATTAATGAAAATTTAAAAAACTATTATGAATATCCATATTTAAATTTTTTAACTTATGATTGTAATATTGAAATTAATATTTATGAAATTAATAATTGTAATTTAAATTTAGATATTAATATTATTAGTTCAAATTTAATAATTAATACTGATTTTAGAAATTTAACTTATAATATTACTATTAATTCTTTTGAAAATAACATATATTCCGGTTATAAATCAAATAGTAATTTAATATTTGAAATTACTGAATTACCACCTTTTATTCTTAATCAAAGTAATTTAGAATTTTATAATTTAAGTAATATACCTAAAATTATAGATTTAAATAAGTATATTACTAACTATACTAATTCTAATTTACAAAATTATATTTATTATCCAAATTTTCGAGGATTAACATCTAAAATTCAACATATTCTAAAAATTGATAATTATAATTATTATCAAAAATCTATAAATATTTTAATAACTGAAATTCCTTCTTTTACAATTATAAATCCAAATATTGAAATTACTAATTTAAGTAATATTAACAAAATTATTAATTTAAATCAATATATTAATAATAATACTTCATCAAATATTATAGCTAGTTTAAAATCAAATCAATATCATGATACATTTTCATATAGTAATAATGAATTAACTTTAAAACCTTTATTTAGAAATATTCAATATAATTTAGAATTTGATATATATATTGAAAATTATGAAAATCAATCTAATATAATTACTTTTGATATAACTGAATTAAATACTAATATTGAATTTAAATATGATAGTAATATTGATGTTATTATTGATTCTAACATAAAGACGAAACAATATAATTTACATAATTTTTATAATTATGATTATAAAGAAAATTTAATTTTTGATATTACATTTGAAAATATATCAAATGTTGATAATGATTTTAATTATAATGTAAATATTCTAAATAATAGTAATTTAATAATTGAATATCATTATAATTTTGAATATAAAATTATAATTAGGGCATCTGATGATATTTATAAAAATTATGATAGTAATTTAATTTTTATTGTTGAAGAAATTTTCAATGATCAACCATATAAAATTACAACTATAATAGATCAAGAAAATATATTTAATAATAATGATATTGATGACTATATATTAAATCATAATGATATAAATCCTCTTCGATATTTAAAAACATGGCATGGGACAGCTTCATCAACACAATTTACTGAAGATAAATCATTAAAAATTATAAATTTAAAATTTAATAATGAAAATTGGTATAATTGTAATCTTGAAATTAAAGATATTGGATTATTTATTAAAGATACATATACAAATTTAAATAATAATACTGTTTGTATCGGAGATTATTATGAATATACTAAAGATTCTGATTATTATTATACTAATTTTGAATTTAGTAGAAGTCAAGATACATATACCTATTCAAAAGATAATAATAATATTTTCGAGACTGCTTTAAATCAAGATAGTGATGACTATCCTAATATAATTAATGGATTTTATACATATCCTCCTGAAAATATTGATTTTTTTATGATTATTAATAATCATAAATTATTTGACCATAATAGTAATATAATTCAAGGATATTATATTATTAAACCTGAAATTGTTACTATAGGTCATAATGTTACCTTATATAATAAAATTAATGATGATATAACATTATATGAATATGATTTAAATATTAATGAAATTACCACAAATCAAGAATTAACAATTGATTGTGATATTGAAAAAAAAGAAATCAAAATTAAATTAAATAATAATATTATAAACAAAGATTTTAATATTTATAAAAGAAATAGAATTGATGATAGATTTAAAAGTTTTAGAGATCCACATGATAACGGTAATCGAGAGAATATTAATTTAACAGATAATAGATATTCAAATATTATTATTAATATTAATGATATTCCATTTAATGATATATTTTATTGTTATGATTTTAAAAGAAAAATTACTTCTAATTTTGATGGAAAACAAAGAAAAATAAAAGAACAAAGATTTCAATATAATACAAATATCGAATATACGTTATTTAATGATAAAATTAAATTAGGAGATATTGATATTGATATTATAGATAAATATGATTTATATTTTGATGTTATATATGAATATAGTTTTAAAATATTTAATGTAATTAGTGGTTTTGAATTAAATATACAAAAACAAAAATATATTCCATATGGACATCCAATTGATTTTAAATGCGAAATTGATAATATTGAACCAATTATTAGATTTAAATGGAATCATAATCCAAGAAATTTATATAATATTGATAATGAAATAAATAATATTTATGAAATTAAATCAGATCAACATTCTATTAAAATAACTAATTTGAATAAATTTACATATTATTTTAATAATTTTATAAGTGATTTAAATAATAAAAATGAAATTTATGATTATTATAATTTATATTATAATGATGATTTACAAATATCTTTTAAATTAAATTATAATAATAAGATTAATTTATATGGTGAAGATGGAAATATATTAGGACCTACCTATGGTAATGTAAATTTTATTAAAATTTATGAAAAAACTATTACAATTCCTAAATATTTTCTAAGTGAAGATATATTAGATTTTGAAATTACTCATAATATAAAAAAATTAAATGAAAATAATGGAACTTATACAGATTATATAAGAATTAAGATTAAAAATTATAAATTTAATAATGATGATATAGATTATCAAGATATTAATAACAATTTATATTTTATTAATAATAATAGAGTTGATCTTGAGACATTAATATCAGATACAATAATAGATGCAAAATCTGATATTTATACATCAACCTCTTTAACCTCTTTAACCTCTTTAACCTCTGATAATCATGTTTATATAAATGTAACAAATTTTAGAAATCAAACAATAAATTTAAAAATAGTTAAATATAAAATTGTTGGCAATAAATATATTAAATTTTCAAATTTTAAAACTGAAAATATAAATATAAATAATATACCAAGAGATTATTTATATCCACCTCAAATAACTAATTTTAATGCAAATACTAATAATAAGAATAATTATATTAAATTAACATGGGATCCTCCAAGATCAATTTGGATAAATAGATTAAAATTGTATCAAATTAAAATTAATAATGAAATACATTATCATTGTAATTTAGAACAATCTAATATAAATAGTGCTCAATCATTTACTTTAATTGAAAATTATTATTCTTTTAAATTATTAGATGAATTTGATAAAGATACAATTGAATATAAAATTGATTATGTTTATTTAAGAGATAATAATATTTATTTATTTAAATTAATTGCTTATCATAGTGATTATTTTAATATAAATGATTCTAATTTATATAGTTATGCAATTAATACTAATTCTAATCAATTTATTTCAATTAAAACATTAGAACCACGAAAAGCACCATGTCCATCTTATATTAATTCTAATATTATAGATAAAAATAACATTAATTTAAGTTGGACTGATATGAATAATTTAAATATATGGAATAAAACTTATTCAATTGATGATCCATTTAAATATAATATTATAAGAAAAAATAATGAAACAATATCTCATATATATTATGAACATGATACTAATAGTTTAAATGATATAAATTTATGTCCAAATACTGAATTTAAATATGAAATATATACATTAACTAATATGAATTACAGTAATAATAATGATATAAATTATCAACAATCTGATAATTGTAATATTATTTCATTATCAACTTTAAAACCTGTAATTGATGAAAATAATTATATAGAAATTATGCCATCTTTAGATATTGAATATAGTGATAATTCTAATATTTTAAAATGGAAATTACCTAATATATCAAATATTGATATTAATATTAATAATAGATATAATGTTCAAGTTGAAAATTATTATAATCAATATTATAGTAATATTTTATTATATAATTATAGTAATTTAAATAATAATTATAATATTGATATTCCTAATTTAGACGATAAATTTAAACCAACATGGCGAGAATATACAAATAAAATTATTAATAGTAATATATTAACTTCATATTGGAGAGAAAATATTATAAGAGAAATTGATAATATTGTTATTAAATGGAGAGAAGATATTTTATTTGAATCAAATTTAATTAATGTTATATATAATATTAGAGATAATCAATATGATGGATTTATTGCTAATATTGCTAATGGCTATATACATATTGATATTCCTGAATTAAATATAATAAAAACAATTGAAAGATTTAGAATAAAATGGTGGGAATATTATAATAGATGGGAAGAGGTACCTACAACAACTACACATTTTCGTTTAAATATTGATTATTTGAATACTTGTAATATTTTTAATGATAATGATATAATTGCTATTTTACAAGAAAATACTATTGATCCGGTTGGTTATGTTTGTTTAGATTCTTTAAAATGGAAAGATATCAGTAATTTAACAGGTAATAGTGTACAGTTTATATGTCCAGATTTTGCGGATGGTCATATAAATCATGAAAATTCTATTTATTTTGAAAGATGGGATTCTGAAACTTCAAATATTGAAGTATTAGAAATTGAAAGTTACCAAAAAAAAGACGCTGAAGGTAATATTATAAATCATATATTATATGATGATCATATTTTAATTGAAGAACTTTCATCTTATCAATATCATAATATCAAATTAAAACAATCTCGAGATTTTTCATATAATCCTATTTATATTAATTTTGAAATAAATGTTACATCAACATTAGCAAATACAACTATTTATATTTTACAAAAATATGATAATTATGATACTGAATATTTAGATAAATATAAAATTGAAAGTGATAGTGGGGATAATGAATATATTGGATCTTTTATATGTTCAAGAAGAATACCTTTACGTAGTAATCATAAAGGTATTACTGATATTAATAATATTTATTTTGAATTATATGATTCAGATGAAAATAAACTTGAAACTTTAAATATTGATATTGATATTATTAACAAAATTAATAGTAATGAATATACATATACATTAAGTAGACAAACTGGTTATTCACCAACAAATATTACTTTTCAAAATCATTTTGATATATATCAAAATGACATTATAGCAGCAATACAATTTAAAAATAATAATGCTGATTTTAATAATATATTATGTTTAGATTCTTATAAAATTGGTCATGATAAATCATTAACTATTTCATTAAATATACCATATATTAATGAAATATTTTACATTGAAGACCAACCTATATATATAGTATTATATCAATCAAATGTAATACAATTACTACAACATATTGATATTAATATTGATATAAAAGATCAAAGTATTAATATTCATAAATTTAATGAATATTCATATGATCCAAAAATATTTGATATATCAACTAATACTATTTTTATTAATGATGATATAATATCAGTTATTCAAATTAATAATGATAGATGTTTAGATATATATAAATGGAATGATACTGATTCATATAAAAAATTAATTTGTTCAAGTAAATTACCTTATGATTTTAATGATTATGGTAAAAATTCAGATGTAAATACAGAATTATACTTTTTATTATATAGAAATAATCAAATTTTTAATTTGATACCTAATAATATTATTACATTAAATTCATATTCAAATATTAATTTACAAGTTAATCATAATTATTATAAATATATTAAATTTAATATTAATAATATTTCTTTAATAAATCCTCAAAATAATGATATAATTTCTATACTTCAACATAAAGAATCTTTAGAATGTGTAGGTAAATATATATATAATCATCAAGATAATAGTAATGAAATTATATGTATAAGTTCTGATAATAAAATTTCAAATTTTGGTATAAATACTAATATAGAACAATATAATTTATATTATGAAATATATAGAAGTAATTTAAATATAATTGAAAGATTAGATTTTAATATTGATAATTTAGTAATAAATGAATATATTAATAATAGTAATATATTTATATCAAATTTAGATAAAACTTTTAAGTTATATAATAATGGTAAAATATATGAAACATTATATGAAAGTAATATTAATATTAATGATAATATTTATAGTTATGATATAAGTTCTTTAAATACAAGTGATAATTTTATAAGTATAACTTGGTATTATACAATGAATGGTTTTGAAGATGAATCATCTCCATTATTATTTTAATATGAATAATAAAATAAATATATAAATAAAATTTTTAATTATGAGTATAAAATTATATAAAAAAGATCCTCAAATTATAAGATTTGATAATAATTCATTAATACAAATTAGTTTTAAAGTAGTTGATAAAACTAAAATTAATATTATAAATTTATTTAAAAATTTACTTGAACATGAAGATTTAGATAAATTTATATTTTATCCTTATGCTGTTGGTGCTGGAGCATATATTTATAATAAAAATACTGATGAATGGACACCAGATATTAATGAATTTAATATAAATATAGATAATTTTTATTTAAATTCATATTTTTTTAAAATTTTTACAAAAAAATATGAAGATAATAGTCAAAAATCATATATAATATTCGAATTAATTGGTTTAGAAATTATATATATTCATACAACAATATATGATGGTATAAATAGATTTTCTTGGCCATTTATTGATACATTTTTAAGTGATATATTATATGATAATCTTAAAGAATCATTTGAATATATAAGTGGTTTTTTTAAAGAAGGTTCGAGAACAGTTTCTAAATTAGTATTAAAAAATCAATTAGATGATTTAAAACATACTTTAAAGTTAATAAGTGGTAATGGATATAATTTAAAATTAAATAATAAAATATCTTTTGAATATGGTAATAATTTAATTTTAAATGAATTTTTTAAATATGAATTTTCTATAAATCCTATTATATATAATAATTTAACAAGATATGAACAAATAATTGATTTGAGTTTTTATATAGAAAGAAATATAAATAATTGTAATATTATTTATTCAAATATAAATAATAATAATATAAAAGGACAATATTTATATAATGATCAATTAAATTATGAAATAATTAATTCAAATTTATATATAAGACCTGAATATAGAAATACAACATATAATATTGAAATTTTTATTTATTTTGAATATAATATTCAAAATAATATTAATTTAACTTTTCAAATTACTGAAACTTATTATAATAATATTTTTAATATATCTAATATAATTAATATTGATTTTAAAAATAATTTTTTAAGAACATTTAATTTAAATAATTATTTTAATTATGAATTTCCTTTAACTTATGAAATATATAATTATAATTATAATTCTATTTATATAGGTAGAGTTAATGAATTAAATAGTTATAATATTGATATTCAATCAAGATTTAGTAATAGAGAATATAGAATTCAAATAATTGCAAAAGATATTGATTTTCCAAATTTTAATTCAAATTTATATTTTTATATAAATGAATATAATATTAATAATATTGATAATATTTATGATATAAATATTAATAATCAAAATTATAATGGTAAAACTAATTTAATTGATACATTTTTAATTGAATATTATTCAAATATTACTATATATTTAAATGATTATTTAAATTTTTCATCAATTAGTTATTTAAATAATAAAATTATTACTGAAACTAAATATAATCTAATATCAAATATTTGTAGTGAAAATGATCAAAATACTTTAGAATTATATTCACCGGATTTATATGATTATGATATAAATAAAAATAAATTTAGTATTTTTTATATTAAAAATAGTGATAAACCTTATTATATTAATTTTTATCCTAATGATAAAATTAAATTAATTTTTGAATATAATTATGAAAATATACATACAAAAAAAATAATATTTGAAATTAATCCAATTAATATTAAATGGGATTATGCTTTTGATTTTAATATATTATATTATAATAATGATATTAATATTGAATCTTTTTATAATAATATATTTCTACTTAATAATTTATTATTAAAACTTATTAATATTGATAATTCAAATCTTAATTTTAAATTAGGTTTAATTGATTATTATGCAATTAAAATTATTGATGATATTGAAAAAAATATTAATTTACAATCTTATAATATTAAAGATATAACATATAATACTGATATATTATATAATATTAATTATATAAATTCAAATTTTAATACATCAAATAATGTAATAAATATTTTTGATAATTTAGAAATTAATTTTGATTTAAATAATCTATTTATTGAAGATGATCCTAATAAATATCATTTTAGATTAACTAATTGTAATTTAAATATTGATTATTATTATATTACTAATTCTAATATTATATTTAATAATATTTATTATTATCAATATAATATTAAATTTTATTTTAAATATTATAAATCGGTTAGAGAATTTATATTTAATATTACTGATAATAGATATCAATTATTATTTAATAATTTATTATTTAATGATACTTTTTATTTAATTGAAAATAATCAAGAAATTAATCTTTTTGATAGATTTAATTTAAATATTTTTGGATTAAATAAAAATATATTAAATATATCTAATAATCAACAAAGTATTTATTATAATTTTATTAATTCAAATATAATATTTAATCAAAATTATTATTATCAATATAATATTGATTTTGATTTATATATTTTTAATCAAAATAATAATTATATTTTAAATATTATTGATCAAAGATATACACTTGCTTTAAATAATTTAGAATTTAATTGTAATATTAATTTAATAACTAATAAAATTGATATTTATGAAAAATTAAATTTAATTAATTTAGGTTTAACTAATGATTTAGTTGAAATATCTAATATTACTCAAGAAGATACTAAATATTCTATTGATAATTCTAATATTATTTTTAATGAAATTTTTCAAAATGAATATATTATTAATTTTAATTTAAAATTATTTAATCAAATTGATATATTTAAATTTAATATTATTGATGAACGTTATTATATTATTTTAAATAATATATCATGTAATCAATTTATTACATTATTTGATTCAAATAATATTAATTTATATGATAAATTTCAAATTAATACATTAAGATTAAAACAAAATATTAATTTTAATCTATTTAATTATAGTAATTTATACAATTTTGATAGTAATTTAGGTATAATTAATTTTAATAGTAATTTTTATGATAATTATGATTTAAATTTAACTATAAATATTAATATTAATGATTTAAATAAAATTATAATTTTAAATATTACAGATGATAGATATATTTTAGCATTTAATTATATAGATACAATAATAATAAATTTAGATAAAAATAGTATAAATATTTTAAATTTTTTAAGTAATCAATTTATTCAAAATGAAAAATTAAATGATATAAATTTAATTAATTTTGAAAGTAATATAACTTTAACACCTAACATATCTGATAATTATACTTATGATAATTATATTATAAATTTTCATGAAATTTATAATAATAATTATAATATTAATTTTGATATATCATCTACACGTAATAGTATAAATAATTTTACATTATTAAATATAATAGATAAAAGATATTGGTATTCTCAAACTTTTTTAAAAACTCTTTATAGTAATATTATTATAACAAATCCATTTAATGATAGTATAGATGTAAAAAATTTATTAGATTTAATAGAACCCAATACAGTTATTTATATAGATATTACTAATTCTAATTTTTATAATTATTCAAATAATATAATAAATTTTGGTTTAAATACAGTGTATGATTATTACAATATATCAGAATTAAAACAAATCAATTTTAAAATTTATTATGAAAATTATCAAGAATATAGTAATATAATAACAATTAAATATTTTGATAATAGAGAAAAATATTCAGAAATATATTTATCAAATATATTATTTAATAGTAATTATACAATAATTAATAATAATAATTTAGATTTATTGACATTATTTCAAAATGAAAATAATTATTTTAAAAATAATTTAATAATAAGTAATATTATACTTGATGATAATAATAAATATAATATAAATAATAATAGTAATTTAATATTTCAAAAATATTATTATGAATATATAATAAATTTTAATTTATTTTTATTTAGATATCAAACTAATTATACTTTAAATATTAATGATAAACGATATAATTTAGCTTTAAATAGTTTAATTTTTAATAGCAATATAAATTTAGAAAATGAAAATCAAATAATAAATATTTATGATAAATTTGATTTAAGTAATTTAGGTTTAACTAATAATTTAGTAATAATAAGTAATATACATTCAGATAATACTAAATATATTATTGATGATAGTAATTTACAATTTCATACTTACTATTATGAATATAATATAACTTTTGATTTACATTTTGTTACTGAAAGTAAAGAATATACTTTAAATATTAAAGATAGACGATATAATTTTGCTTTAAATAGTTTAATTTTTGATAGCAATATAAATTTAGAAAATGAAAATGATGAAACTATAAATATTTATGATAGATTT
>Ga0257110_1000021_pt1 | contig 94155 bp, 81 predicted proteins | sample LP_taG_7_FD_190184 | JGI IMG/M metagenome (GOLD analysis project Ga0257110, IMG submission 190184) | Marine microbial communities from Northeast Subartic Pacific Ocean, Canada - LP_J_2015_P26_10m | ecosystem: Environmental > Aquatic > Marine > Oceanic | place: Canada: Northeast Subartic Pacific...
TACCCCATATGCAAAATTCGGTTCCACGTGCAATGTAACGGATGGATTTATTGACAAAGTGGCAAAAATGGGTATTATGGAGTTGGCATGCTCTATTACTGAAGCAAAGGAAAACAGAATGGCGGCCAAGAAAACGGATGGATCGAAAACAAAATCAATCCGTGGAATTACGAATTTCATTGACGCAAATCAAAGTGGCACAGACAAATCCAATGAATGTGTTCTGATTTTGTGCGAGGGACTCAGTGCTTTATCGGGTATTGTTAGCGGATTGTCCAGTGATGACCGAAATACGATCGGCATATATCCATTAAAAGGTAAATTGCTCAATGTGCGTGGTGAAACGCTCGCCAAAATCTCGGCCAACAAGGAAATCACCGATTTAAAGAAAATCCTCGGCCTGGAAAACGGACGTGTTTATGAATCCATAGAAGACATTCACAAGAATTTGCGTTATGGTAAAGTGATGATTTTATGCGATCAAGATACAGACGGTTCACATATTAAAGGATTGTGTATCAATTTGTTTCACAGTGAATGGTCGTCTTTGATCAAGATTCCCGGATTCTTATCTTTCATGAATACGCCCATTTTACGCGCAAAGAAAGGCAGTCAAATCCATTGCTTCTACAACGAAGGTGAATACAATCAATGGAAAGAATCGTTGGGAGAAGCGGGAACAAGCGGATGGAACATCAAATATTTTAAGGGTTTGGGAACGTCCACTTCTACCGAATTCAAAGAATATTTCGCCAATAAGAAAATCGTGGATTTCATATGTGGCCTCAATACAGACGACACTATTGACAAAATATTCAATAAAAAGCGTACAGATGATCGCAAACAATGGTTAGGTCAATATGACAAAGACGCATATTTGGATACGAGTCGACCAAAAGTAGAATATGAGGAGTTTATTAATAATGAACTGATCCATTTTAGTACGTATGATTGCGCTCGTTCTATTCCCAATATGGTGGATGGATTGAAAACGTCGCTGCGAAAAATATTGTATTCTGCATTTAAAAGGAAACTGACCAGTGAAATCAAAGTGGCGCAATTTTCCGGATATGTGTCTGAACACAGTGCTTATCATCATGGCGAGGCGTCTTTGAACGGAGCGATTGTAAATATGGCGCAAAATTATGTGGGATCCAATAACATACATTTGTTGCAACCAAATGGTCAGTTTGGAACACGATTGCAAGGTGGAGATGACTCTGCGAGTGAAAGATATATATTCACCCAATTGAATCCTTTGACCAGGAGTATCTTTCCTGATCTAGATGATTCCGTTTTGAATTATTTGGATGACGATGGAACCATGGTGGAGCCCGAGTTTTATGTACCAATTATACCTTTTGCATTAGTAAATGGAATTTCTGGAATTGGTACTGGATTTTCATGTAATATTCCAGCATTTAACCCCAGTGATTTAGTAAGTTACTTAAGAAAGAGAATTCATTCAACAATAAGCGTTCAATATAGTAATATGGAAAATTTGATGTCTTATGACTTCGTGCCATATTATGAAGGTTTCAAAGGAACAATCACAGAATTGGAGTCGAGTAAATATTTGGTGAAGGGACTTTATGAAAAAATCGGTGAAGACAAAATATGTATTACAGAATTGCCCGTGGGGACATGGACGATGCCATATATTTCATTCTTAGAATCATTGATCGATGGAACGGATAAAAATGGAAAGAAAATTCCTTCATCGATTCGCGACTTTACATCATTGAGTACAGAAGTAAATGTAAATATAACAGTTGTATTTCCTCGTGGAACTTTGGAAAAATATATGAGTCAGAGAGAGGGAAATATTGACGGTGTGGAGAAGTTGTTGAAACTCACTACAACATTGTCCACCACAAATATGCATATGTTTGATTCAAATCGCCGGTTACATAAATACGGCAATGTACGTGAAATTATCGATGCATATTATTTGGTGCGATTGGCTGCATATGAAAAACGCAAGGCATACTTGGTGAACCAACTGGATTGTCTTCTAGTGAAATTGTCCAACAAAGCGAAATATATTCAGGAAAACTTGAGTGGAGATGTGGATTTGCGTCGGAAATCTTGCCAGCAAGTGCATGATTTATTGACGTCTCGGAAATACGATGTCATTGACGGCGATTTCAAGTATTTGATTAAAATGCCGATGGATTCGGTTACCCAGGAAAATGTAGATAAGATCATGAACGACCGAGACAACGCTGAAAAAGAATTGGCGGTCCTGAAGAAGACTTCGGAACAGCAAATGTGGTTGAAAGAATTGAGTGAATTTGAAACTCAATATGCATCTTACAAGGCCCAAAGAGAAAAAATTCAATCCGAAACACAGAAACGCAAGGCAACTGGAGGAGGCGCTAGTAAAGGCGCTAGAAAAGTTCCAAAACAGAAAAAATAAAATGTTCGTAGACTAGATACTGTTTTAGAGAAAAATAGATAAAAAATTGAATATAAAATAATACTTTTTTATAGATCATACTAACTTTAACAGAACAAATGTCATTCAGACCTATTTACAAACTTAGATCGTGGGTTCCAAGTATCCATCATATGGATTATGAAAGTATTGTCAACAATCCTCATTCTATCGATGAAATAGAAAAACAAGATATGATAGATGTCTCTAATTTATCGGGTCATGATGGTGCAATTGAAATCATTGAAAAAAATATGGATGAAGTGAATTTTGCAGCATTATCGTATAATACTGCGGCAGTGCATTTATTCCAAAAAATGTACGACGAATCTAAAATCACCCCATATTGGGAACCAGTGGAATATGGCGAAAATATACGTCATGAAAAATTATGTTTGTTTGAAATTGCCCGAAACGAAGCAGCCATACCATTCATTGAGAAGAATTATGGATATTTATTGAAACCTACTTATGAAGTAAGTGATATGTCAGAATATTTCATCAAAGACGCTGTTATTGCGGGAATATCTGAAAATCCTGGTGCAATACATATTTTGGAGAAGATGAATACGTGTTGCATCAATATTGAAAAACTTCTACAGAATCCGAATGCATGGAAACTATTTAAAAAGAATACCATTTTGAGAAAATTTGTATTTGAATCAAATAATTATGATCAAACGCACGATATCATATTATTGTTGTCGTATAATGAAGAATCTCTGAAATTTGTATTGGAATACTATCCAGATATATTGAGTGATTATTATGGATGGAGAAGATTGCATTACAATACATCTGACTTTGCAATTGAATTATTGAAATCAAGATACGACGAAATACACTGGGACTTATTGTGTATGAATAATAACCCAAAAGTAATCGAAATGCTGGTAGAAAACAAAAACAAAATTCGATGGGATGCTCTTTGTTACAATGAAAATGCGATTGAATTGTTGGAAGAAAAGTCCTTGCAAAATCCGAATTCGTTACATGCATTTCTCGACATGAATGCACTCGCAGCGAATCCGGCAATCTATATTTTAGATCATGAGAAAATGAAAGAAAAAATGAATGCTCCTATGGTAAACGATTTGTCGTTTGCGGAAGAATTGGCACAAAAAGTGTTGCATCCTTGTAGAGTGAATGCATATATGATGAAGTATGGCTATGATTTGTTGGAAGATTGTTACGAATTTTGAATAGTAATCATAATCATAAATAACGAATAAAAAAACTTATTCATTAACTACAATACGTCTTTTTTTCTTGGGACGTGATCTAGTTAGTTTTTCTAATCGCTCTCGCGTTCTCTTCAGTTCGTCTATTAAATGGTACATAATAGGTAAATCGTATTTTACTATATCTTTTGCCCAGGTGTCAATGCTGTCATCGTCACTCAAATATTCGGAGGTTTTCATTTCTTTTTCAACCTGAGTGTCATCCAGCAATGTGGAATCTGAAAGATCCGACAAACGATCGATGTCTTTTTTATCGGGGTTATTAGAATTAATATTAGGATTGGAAGGTTGTGTTGGTGAAATGATGAGAGAGAGTTCAGAATCCGTATCTTTTGATAAAGTCTCTTTTGACATAATAGTTTTTCGTATATTTGTATATTTGTATTATTCTCAAAAAATAGTACAAATTTATTCAATTTTTTTGTTTTCAAGGGTTTAAATATTAACAATAGGAAACAATTCTTGAGCATTGCTATAATCCAGTTCGATCGATTCATTACTTGTAAAATGCTTTTGGTCCAATAAATATTTGATTATTAAACCAGCGGTTGCTTGCGATGAAAGCAAAGATATAAGTGCAATATCTATTTGTGATAAAATCGTGAAAATGACTATAAACCGTTTCGCATTCTGTATTAAATAAATCGTGTTTGAATACAGTTCCAATTCCATGCGACTAAAATCATGGATATGCGTTTTGTATGGATTATATGTACTGAATTGGATCAACGGTGTAGCAACGTCGTTCATACATATTTCCGATATGTTCATCAATGTTATAAAACCACACAGTAAAAAATATTTCAATGGTGTATCTATGGGTATAGATACGAAAATAAACGACGATGACCATCCCACTCTAAAGTATTGAGTATTGTATGTATGGAAAATATAGAAAGAGGAACCGAACATCAAAAAAATCAATAAATTTATGTATATACAATATTTCAATAGCAATATTTTGTTCATGAGTTTTTCTATGGAGATAAATTAAAATCGAGGTTTCATCAAAAACATTGAATATAAATGGAATGTTTTATTACGTATATTTTACATTTTGTTATGGCCTCTGGTTGAGAATGTTCTTTTATATGAAAAAGACGATTCAATGATGGAACATGTATTATATTGTTTCCCATGAATGTTGCTTCGTATTCTATTCCGTCTTCCGAATTCTTCAATAAATTCATGAGATAACATTTGTTTTCTATTTTGCGTATATCAATCATCATATCATTGCGATCTTCCAATATGGAAAGCCAGTATTTGATGAACGAGTTTCCCATTGGGAAGTTTACGTCGTTGATGATCGTTGTTAAATTGATCACATCTACAATACGACGTATCGGACATGTGAATTGCGCATAATCTTCATTCTTATTTTTTGTGTAATAATTATACTCTCTTCTCACCTTATTATTAATCGTTTTTACGAGAGATTCGCTGTCTTTTCTGTCATAAAAGGGTTTATATACACCGATTTCACAAGATTTCATCATTTTCGTCAATTCTTTATTACAGTGAACCATCCAATAACGCACCAATTCCCTACTATCAACGATCGATGAATCCATTTTCTTCGAAAAATCGAATAAGGATTGATACATAGCATCCGATTTGAGCGCATCACTGTCATAAACGTGATTTTTCGACACACATATATTGTTGACAGTTATTTTTGGGGGTTCATTGGAAATATATTTACCATAAGTGACTTCTACGAAAGTATATTGTATTTGCAGTGCATTTTTCATCTCATTTTCTTGTAAACTACATAATTTGGTGAAATTACGTGGAAACATCAAATGGCGTTTGTTCTGCAAATAAATCGTTTTCATATTGTAAATATATCGCCAAAGATCTAGATGTTCCAACCACCCAGGTACATTTGCTATGAATACAGAAACACTTACAGTATGTTCATTTATGCGACGGAAATGAAGTGCATCGTCGAAAAACTCTGTATTTACATTGTCAATTGAAATGATTTTTTCTCTGAAAAATTCGAATTTATCAAAATGGTTGTTTATTGAAGTCACTTTTGTTTGCAATGATTTCATTTGTTTGTTAAAATCCCGGTTTTCAGGATTCACCCTTTTCGCATACAATAAATATTCAAAATACGCATCCAAATCGTCCTCATTTCCAATGGTTTCTACAAGTGTAGCACTGGGTATACCCACATGTTCATCGGTATATTCGAATAGAATGAATTTATTTACGGGTTTTTTATTGAATTCGATTTTTACCTCATATGGTATGAGACATGATGGAAATGACGTGTCGAATGGAACGACTTTATATAAATATTTCTTCCCATTTTTCGATAAACCAAATGTTTGATGGGTTTGTAGCACACCTGCAACATATTTTGGTGTTATTGATGTTTCGATCGATTGAGAGTCGTCCTCTGTCAAATCATCAATATGATAGCAATCTTCGTCGTTCATTTTTGTATGAATTATACTATGGGTATAATTTATAAATCAATTTTTTCGGTGAGTCTTTTCTTTATATTTCGAATACATGCATGCCAGAACCCTTTCATTTAATACTATTTGTGAGACAAGACCGAATTTTTGAACATCAATGATTGGAAAAAACGTATCACATTCACAATTGACATCGATTTTGTTCAAAAATATACTTTGACAATCTGGATGAACAATGGCTTCATTATAGAGTTGTTGACCCCCTATTACGAAAATACGTTCTACATTGGGCATTCTGTTTAAAGATTCAAGTGCGGCATTGAGTGATTTGGCAACAAGTAAATTGGGTAGTGCATCCGGATACTCTCTTTGTGTGACCACAACATTCATACGATCTTTGAGTGGCTTTTCGCGCATACTTTCAAAAGTTACTCGACCCATTATCACGGCGTTTAATTTCGTTTCATCTTGTGTATATGTAGTTGTATGTTTGAAAAATCTCATATCGTCCCTTTCATTCCATGGAATAACTCCATTTTTACCAATACCGCTATTCAAATCTGTCGCCGCAATAATACTGAACGATTTCATTGATTTCTATCCTGAAATAGTTTTTATATATTTGTTTTTGTGAGAAAGTATGTAAATAATGATGGATATGAATATTATATTCATTACAATATGGAACACATAATATTGTCAGATGAAAAAGTATCGTCTAATCCGGATTTACCCGACGATTGTAAGAAACTCATTTTAATATATAATCAATGTTATAAGGATAATTCGGCGAAACCTAAATCATGCACGCTAATAAAAGATTTATTAAGTAAAATAATCGAACTGAAATGTTCTTGATAAAAAATTGAATGTATTTTTATCAAATGGAATATATGCATAAATCAAAAGCACATTATGGGAGAAAATCTATCGTTACAACAAGTCATGGAATACAATAAGACTATTAAAAATCACGTGGCAAATAATATGAAAAATGAATTGTATTATTTACTTGGGGTGTATCCGGTCGAATTGGGTACACCTTTAACTGATGTCATCTTTCAAGATGCGGAGAGCATTTTTAAATCAAATAATGAAAAAAATGTATTGATGGAGTCGGTTTATGAGAGTATCAAAAGGATATGCCTAGAAAATAGGGACTTTACGTGTAACTTTACATGTTGCGCTATGGATTTGGAACCTGAAGAAAGTCTGCCTTCAAAGATAGGTTCATCTATAGTAGGTGACATAGTATACAACGCAATGGATGGAAATAATAAAAAGGCGGCTGATGTTTGGGCAACAGGAGGAGTCGATAAAGCAGTAGAGTTTATGATGACAAATCCTAAAACTGGTCAAAAATGGGATTATGCTTCCATGCGCGCCATGTACGGATAGGTTGCATAAATGAATATAAAAATAAATTTGTTGTAAAATATAGATGGACGCATTTTATATTTTACAAGCATCATTAATGACAAAATACATGAGCGAGCCAACAAATCCGTACATATTGGCCGTTTTTTTCATTTACATGTTATACAAGGCATTACCGATTTATCTAATCGCTCATATAAACAACACATTGGAATATTATTTGAAAAATGACTACAACACGTCGTGTATTGTGATTCCATTTCACTTGAAGATTTATTCTGGATACAATCAAAAATCAATGGTTAAAACACTCTATAGTGAACGCTTCCATGCAATCAATCATCACTTAAAAAAATATCACATTGACAAGATAACTGCAATGACGGAAATAATAAATTTCGAAAATGGGTTGTATCTCGATATAAACAAATCGGACTTTGTTTTGATTCCAAAGGACAGTCAGGTGATTCAAGTCGATAGTGATCAAGACATATATATCGAGGTCATTTACGACTCGGTATCAGAAGAGAAGGACGAAAAAGAAAAGAATAAATCACTCTACTCATCGAAGAAGTATGTGTATCGAATCTTCAAAAAAGGGATGAAACAAGTATCGGTGCTCAACGATTTTGTCGCGAATCTAGAAAAAGAGTATAAGAAAGACACAAGCAAGTACGAGCAAATTGTATTTGAATATAAGAAATCATATAAGGATGACGAAGATTATACGTCAATATCATTCGGCGAGACGCCATTTAACACCAACAAATCATTCGACAATATATTTTTCGAAGAGAAACATGATTTTATCGAATTTATAGAACCGTTCACAAAATCCACATGTAAGAGCGTGGATATGACAAAGTATGAATACTATGGAATACCATTCAAAGGTGTGTGTATGTTACATGGTCCTCCAGGATGTGGGAAGTCGTCATTGATAAAATCCACTATAAAATATACTGGTCGACATTGTATATTGGTATCATGGTCGAAGTTGAAAACATGTAGTGAATTTGTGGCACTTTTCCGTCCTTTGAAAATTGGCAACCGAGTGTATGAACAACGCGAGTTAATCATCGTATTCGAGGATTTTGATGCAAATAGTAGTGAAATACTGAAAACACGGGAAAATTTGAAAACGACGAAAAAAACAAATCAGAAACTGACAGTAGAGTTGAGCGAGGAGAAGTTGAAAAAAATATGTGAAGATAATTTTTTAGTACCGTTGAACTCTGATCCAAATAACGATGATTTGAATCTGGAATACATATTGAATGTCTTGGATGGGATTGTCGAATTACATAACAGTCTGATATTTTTCACTACAAATGACTTAGAATCAATAGACCCAGCACTAAAGCGCGTAGGCCGCATAGATAAAACCATAAAGATGGATTATATATCAAAGTCGAGGTTAGAGGAAATGTTGCGCTATTATTACAATAAGAAATCATTGCAAAAATATAATAAAAAGATTGCTACCATGGTGAATAGCAATATGTGTTATGCGAATATATTACAGAGCATAACAGAGTCAGAAACGATCGATGATTTTTTTAAATCATACAATTAAACCAGTGTTTGTTAGACCCAAGGTTTCATTTCCAATTGTTTGAAATTGCGATCGTGATTCTTAGGTAGTTCCAAGGGTCGCACCATGGTACTCTGATCAAAACAATACTTTTCATAGGCCACCGATTCATTGTAAACCATAGGCACACAATAATCGAGAACTAATTTATTGAGTTTTTCTATTTCCTGTGTAATAGCATTTGGATCGTAAGACGCATAATCCGTGTAAATATTTTTCATAATGATCTTGAGATTATTCTCATTTTGATTTGACAAAATGTATTTGTTACTGGACTTCTCATAAACACCTACACGAATACCGTTTTGCAACATTTGTATATTTTCCTTTGAAAAAAATAGAGTATTCAGATTATTTCTCTCCAATTCCCCCTTCACGGCGTTTCTATAATCGGTACTTTTGTAATCAATGGCGATTTTCTCAGTCATGCCGAATTTTTTATGCACATCGGGTGGTTGCACTATATTAATTCTACCATTGTATTTTTGGGCTTCTTCTAAATCCAATATTGATTTTTCAGTTGAGTATGTAAAGAAAGTATCCATTATATATTATACAACAATTTATTTTTTAGGAGTATTATGAATTTAATCTGTATGAATATATATAACAATGGAAACATTTCATAAAGTAGTAATAGGTATCGCATTAGTGGTTCTTATTGTATTGCTTGTTGTAGTAGGAGTTCTTCTTAATAAAAACAAGGAAAATACAGTTTACCCTCCTAGTGCAACAAAATGCCCCGATTATTGGATGGAAGTTGTAGGTGGGTGTCAAATGGGAACAATTAATAACGGGGATTTGCCAACACAACAAACTGATAATGTAGTCAATTTCGATGACAACGCCAAAGATAATTATTTTACAAAAACTGAAAAATGGTTCAATCCTAAAAATGAAACATACACCGAATACAGTGAAATTTGCGCAAAACAAGCATGGGCAATGGATAACAAAGTAAAATGGGATGGCATTAAAAACTACAATGGATGCTATTAAATGTTCACTGGTATAAATGAAAATAACAGATTAAAAATATCATTTGTTATTTACACAACGAATTTTTGGACAGTGGGTTCCTCACCATAATGTTTCACGGTTTTACGTGGGTCCACATCATACTGATGCAATATACTCATATTATCAGCGACCTCCATTTCCACAATATCAAACCGCAAACGCTGCAAACTTTCACGCTCTGGGATTAAATCATGTATATATGTTGTCATTGCCGTCTCCAGACTTTTCTTTTCATTTGTGACTAAATATTCATCCAACATTTTGCGAATGTTACGCTGTATTTCATATATGTTTTCCGTTTTCTTTCGAATCTTTTCTTTTTGCTCCTCATTGAAATACAAATCGTTGCGAATTTTCAAATATTTCGTATAAAGAGCATTGTCCTCATTATATTGCTCAATTGTCGCCTTGGACTTTTTAGCCACTTCACTTTCCGATTCGAATGTCATCAAAGCGTCCAATTTATGCTTTATGATGTTTTCCTTGTGTTCATCTACAAAATGCTTCATTGCATTCATAATGTCCTCGTATTTATTGTGCTCACCGCGAAACAATTTGATTTTCAAATTACATGGATTGGTTTTCGAGCCACATATCACACTAAATACGTTGTCCTTTGTGCTAAATATGGATCCATCGGGTTTCATGCATTTCACACACTTAGGTTTGAATGATTTAGCATTGTATTTTCGTTGATTTTTACTCGCTTCTTGATTCTTGTGATATAACTTTCGTTTCTCCGAGCGCATTTTGGATTCATAAGTCGATTTCAGTTTCATGTATTTTTCCAATGCCACCAAATAATCCACCTTCTTTTCTATGGCTTGTTCCAACTCCTTATACTCGATGTCGACGTCGGTTGTACCGATGTACAAAAGTGGTGTATTTTCGTGCTCAAATTCACTGATAGTGAGATTGTCGATATTGTTGATCACAATCACTGGATTGTGGGATATATTTAATGATTGTATATGTTGGAGTTTGCTAGAATCCAATGTTTTGATGTCATTGTAAGAACAGTTTAGTTCCTTGATTTTTGGTGGTAATTCCAATGTTTCCAAACGATTGTTGTTGCAATCCAAATACTCTAAATTTTTCAAGTTGGAAACATCCAGTTCGACCAAATAATTATGATTCACATCGAAATGTAGAATCGTATCTGGAAGGTCCTTTAGTTCGGTCAATAGATTTTGTTCAATCACGATCTTTTGTAGTGTATTAGGAATGTTTACAAGCGATGTAATTTCGCCTTTGGTAAAAATCAGTGTGTTGATATGAGGATATTCATCTTTTAATATTTGCAAATTTACATCACCGTTCAGAGAAATATTGACTTTCAGTTCATTTGTGGCATTTGTAATGGTTTTGAGTATTGCTTCCAAACTTTCTTGTGCATTGTTGTTGTTACGTATGACGTCTTCTCTTTGCTGTTGTATGATATTCATAAGTATAAATAATGACCATATTTTTATATGTCTAATTTATAACTACTATGAAAAATGATATGACAAATCTATATGCTTTTGTACCATTTTCCATTATTATATTTCTTCTTTATGGTACTTTTCTTTTTATTGGAAGAAACGGTGTTCTAGATGAAGAAAAGTGTTCTTTTTTGAATTATAATGCTAGTGAACAGATACAAGGGAACAGATTTGATTTTTATGATCGATTTATTAGTTTTGTATGTAATATGGGTACTGCTGTTGTTTTGATTATGAATTATTTTATTATTATGATTACATTATTGGTGATAGATACAAATGGCAAATGGGGATTTCCATCATTGGGTAATTATGTAATTATTGCATTATTCATAGTTTATCCGATTGTAGGTGTTATAACTCGTTTTTCTGGAACATTTGACAGCATGATTGGGTTGCCGATTTTACATAATGTTTTATATAGTAGCATTAAAGAATACAAGGATTCGGGTATACATGTTGATGGAATTAAAGGTTTTGATTTCACTTTTTTACTAGAAAAGTTTTCTTTGAGAGATACAAAAACTATACAACAATTCGTAGAAAGTATAGGTGGTAATAACATGTTCTATATTCCAAGTACAGAAGAGAAAGCAGGTGGAGAGAAAGCAGATGGAGAGAAGTTAAAAAAGGATAGATTCGTTAGATTACTGTTAAAAGTGTTGGTTGATAAATTTTACATTGGTAATGGTGTATTTTTCATTTTGATGAATATTTTTCTAATATACTGTGTTCTAATACTCAATGATAAATTCATTTTTACGTATGAGAAAATGACCATTGACGCAGGTGTGGACATCGATCTATCTCCTGTAACGAATGCGGATCAAAAAATATCAAATGTAAAGAATGAGTTGAATGATAAAAAGAGTGAAGTAGACATAGATGTAAATAACGTGGATGTAAATAATTTATTGTCGAAAGATGCGATTCCTGACAGTTTGAATACTGATAATTTAACTAACTTTGATAAAATAAATATATAATACTCCAAAAAAACATCATGTAAACAAATATAGAAAGATGGTGTTATTTTATAAATATAATGCACTTATTATATTTATTGTTGTTGACATCTGCGTCTTGCATATATAGTCAGTTTTTTGATGATTATTACCTTATGAATCAGAAATTCATGAATAACGATGATTCTTGGTCTAAATTCCAACAGTTTCAAACCCGGTTTCATAGACGCTACGAATCCTTCACTGAAATGAGGAAGCGTTTTGAGATTTTCAGGAGTAATTTGTATTCCATTGAATTGCATAATTCCATTATGGTCAACAATTTCACTTTGTCGGTGAATCAATTCACTGATTTGACAAACGATGAATTTGTTTCCATGAACCGTCGTGGATTGCAATACAAAAATTTGGGATTGTATCAATGTGAGGCATATGTTCCGTACACAAATCCTATGTCTTTACCTGAAAATGTGGATTGGCGTGAGAAAAATGCGGTTACTTCAGTAAAAGATCAAGGTCAATGTGGATCGTGTTGGACTTTTTCGGCCACGGGTGCTATTGAGGGCGCATGGTCTATTTCAAACGGTGAATTGATGGATCTTTCTGAGCAAGAATTGGTTGATTGTGCCGTTGGATTTCAGTATGGTTCCCATGGATGCAATGGAGGTCAAATGGATGGTGCTTTCAAATTTGTGATTCAGAACGGCCAATGCTCTTTGGCAGATTACCCATATGTATCCGGAAATACTGGTAAAAGTGGAGATTGTATGCCATGTGTTAGTGTCGCTCAAATGGCAGGTTGCTACGATGTCGAACCAAATAATCAAATCGATTTGAAGAATGCTGTCTTTGAACAACCTGTGTCGATTGCTATTGAAGCGGATACGTTTGTATTCCAATCCTATTCATCTGGAATCTTAGATTCCGTTCAATGTGGAACTGGCTTGGATCATGGTGTCCTTATAGTGGGATACGGTAACGACAATGGACAATTATATTGGACCGTCAAGAATTCCTGGGGAGAATCCTGGGGTGAGAATGGTTATATTCGCATTGCCCGCTCTGAATCTTCTGATGATCCTGGAATTTGCGGTATTGCCATGCAGCCTAGTTTTCCGGTGGTTCATTAAAAAAATGGATTTTATACCATAATTATATGAATATTTTTTATCTATAATTATGTTTATGCAGACAATAGTTTGCCAGATCGGGTTTTTGAGTACGCAGGATATTTGCAATAATTCATGTTTACGAATACTACACCGAGTTCGTCGTTTCTCACAAACTTATGTATATCTTTCAAACAGTCTATATTGGTCGTTTCCACAATACATGGTGTGTTATATTGGATTTGATTCTCCATATTGCCATAATAATATTTTGAGTAATTTTTTTCGAGTAATTTTTCCCATAATTCTCCAACAAGGTGGGTTTTTCCAGTGCATTCATCACCACATACTACAATGGATTTGCTCTGGGAGATGGCATCTTCAATGGTGCGTTTTGCACGGGTATACTGCTGTGTGAAATTCACTGGAGTGGACATTTTATATGATACTATATGTATGGGAATTTTTAAATCAATTTTTTATTGGGCGGTCTTTTCCACCTAAATGAGACCATAAATTTGATTTCTAGGGTGTTTTTGATTATTTGTTATAGAATATGCTTTGATATATTATTCAGATGGCCAGGTATGGCATTTATGCTGGTAGGCCTACTTTTGGGATTCTTTTTTGAGATTTTAAAAAAAGGACAAAAATAAATGTCCAAAAAAAAATTCTAGAGGTCAAATACCCCTCAAAAATGCCATACCAGCATAATGCTCACAAAACCGGTTTTTAACGGATTTTTTTGACTGCATAATTTTTTTGTTGGAACTTATATGGATATTTTAGGGATAAACTCTTCGTCGGAAATACGAACAAAAAATCCCTAAAAATCCCCTAGAATAATTATATAATATTGTAACTGCTTATATGATAATATATTAAGGTATGGTGTAATTCATTTTGTTATGTAAAACCTCCCCGACGAACAAAATACGAACAAAAAATCCCCAACTTTTAGGGGTATTCTGGGGATTTTTTTTCGTCGAATATAATAAAAATGACGAACAAAAAATCCTTAAAAATCCCAACAAATTATTACTGTGATAAATGTGATTACACTACTAGTAACATGAAGGACTACAATAAACATCTTACTACTAAGAAGCATAAAATACGAAATAATGACGAACAAAAAATCCCATTTAAATGTGATTGTGGTAAAATATATAAACATGCATCATCATTATGGAATCATAAACAAAAGTGTACTGATATAGACATTAGTACTTTAGTTGATTATAAAACCCAGAGTCTCCATGACGCTTCTATAACAATCGATAAAGATCTTCTACAAGAAATATTAAAACAAAATAACGAACTAAGAGATTTGATAATGAGTCAAAATGAACAATTTTTAAAACATGATGTAACCATAAATAATAACAATAATACCAATAATTTTAATATAAGTGTATTTCTAAATGAACACTGTAAAGATGCAATTAACTTCAGTGATTTCATCGATAATATTCAAATATCTCATGAAGACCTACAAAATAATGCCCAATTAGGTTTTGTGGGTGGGATTTCCAAGATAATTACCGATAATTTAAAACAGTTGACCCTACATGAACGGCCCATACATTGTACCGACGCAAAGCGTGAGACCATGTATATTAAAGACGAAAATACATGGCAAAAAGATAAATCCCTTATACAGGAAAAACTCAATCGGGCCATACAGGAGGTGAGTCGCAAAAGTGTTTCATCTTTGATGAAATGGAAACAAACAAATCCTGACTATGCAGATATGGATTCAGACTTTTCAAATCTCTGTTTAATTATGCAACAACAGTCTATTGCAGGAATGAATCGAGAGAAGTTCTATCCCAAGGTGATACATCGAATTGCAGAATGTGTTCCATGTAAAGGCGTATAGATTGGGACAAAAACGTCATCATTTTTTTGTCCCAAAAAATCCCTTTTTTAATACTGATAAAATCTGAATACATTGTTGGTTTGAGTTTTTTGATTTGTTTTTCTTTGTTAACACCATAAATTCAAAATGATGACAAATGATGACATAAATGATTACGCAAAAATCCCAATATTTGAATTTTATAAAATATCAATAATATACATTTTTACATTATTGATTAGATGGATTCTTCTTCGGCTTTGGCCTTTTCTAGAGCAGCCTGTTCTTCGGCCTTTTTCTTGGCTAGAGCAAGAGCAGCCTCCTCTTCAGCCTTTTTCTTGGCTAGAGCAGCCTGTTCTTCAGCCTTTTTTGCCTCCTCTTCAGCCTTTTTCTTGGCTAGAGCAGCCTGTTCTTCAGCCTTTTTTGCCTCATCTTCAGCCTTTTTCTTGGCTAGAGCAGCCTGTTCTTCAGCCTTTTTTGCCTCCTCTTCAGCCTTGACCTTTGCAAGTGCAGCCTCCTCTTCAGCCTTCTTTTTTAGAAGAGCAGCCTCCTCCTCAGCCTTTGTCTTGACTAGAGCAGCCTCTTCTTCGGCCTTGGCCTTTGCAAGAGCAGCCTGTTTTCTAGCGATCAACACTCTTGGTGGTATTCTACTTGGCATCAAAAAGTTCATTTCTGGTATATAAATATCTTCACAAAATTATTTCTAAATCATACCTTATCTATTTTGTGAAATTTATACAATATTTCGATCAGTCTATTTCTGAGCGGTAAATTCGGCTTTTTATCTATAATAGATACCATCAACATGTCAAGTGGAACAATTACAATATCGTCCATTTCATTGTAATGTTTCATGTGTTTGTGATTTTTCAATAGCATTTTCGCACATTCAATGTCAAATTTTTCCACTTTTATTATGAATGACACATAATGTTTTATTTCTATTTTTTCTGATGTGAGTAGATCTTCTACCTTAAATTTCAAATATGTTGCAGTTTCTTCATAAACTTCTCTTACTGCGGTTTCAAATATATTTTCATTCGGATCAACACGTCCACCTAAATCTTCGAATTTTTTAGAGTATGCTCCTCTATACAAAATGATATGTATTTTCGAATCGATTTCAGTGAGTAACAATACACCTGCTCCAGATATTTTAGACATATACATCCTTTGATTAATATTTTTATATAAATGTTCTTATTACATTTAGTTAAAAACGGGTAAATCGGTGATAAGCGATGAATATTTCTGTTTTTCTTCACGATAATCACGTATTTTAGAGACAATATATTCTTGTTCTTTCTGCATTTTAACTGCTTTCTCATAGGGTGTCAGTTTCGGATTTCGTGAGAAATACAATATTACAAGAAAAAGAAGAATCATTCCTATTAGATAAAACGAATTCATGAAATAACTATAGATCGTCATTTTGTATTCATGACATCCCATTAATTTGTTTCCTAAATATGTCCTTACTCCTTCATCGATTAGACTTGGATTACTATTTGATAACATATATACAGTTTCTATTTTTATTTTTTGGTGTTGATTTTACACAAAATAAGTGTGCTTATAATCTATAATGAAATTCAAAAATCCATTCGAAAACAAAACGGAAGTAAAAGAAAACTACGAAAATAAAACTGACCAGAAAAACAAATTGATCCCATTCATACTTTTTGCGATTGTTATGGCATTTATATTTTTCCCGGCTGCTGTGGCTATAACGTATTTTTTGTTGAAAAGAGGTGATAATGCATCCGAAATAGATGAAGATAAATACAATAGCACGTTACTCAATAACGAAACATTCTTTGATAAATATGTCTCTAGAGCAATAACAATATTATTCACACTGTTTACATTCGGATACTCTATTATATTTTTATTTTTGCTTATCATTAATGGAACCAAAAATGTATCCGCTTGGGCATATCGATCTTTTATCACACATTGTTTGTATTTTTTATTGCCATTGTTTGCTATAATAGTGTTATTGTATTTCTATAATTTTGGTGAAAATACTATCGGGTATGCATATTTGCTCATGACAAACAGAATACAAGGTATCACAAGTCACCTAAAGCCCCAGGGATTTGATGGTTTTCAAATTAATAAAGAAATTCCTTATGTGTGGTTCAATAATGTTTTGGATTATTTTGTCACACGATTCAACATAACAAATTTCGTGGAGGAAATCAATAAATACACCAAGGAAGAAGTTCACAAAACCAATTCAGAACCTTCAGAATACTCCAACATAGAAATGAAGAGGACTGATGATGATATAATAAAAACTATATATGATTTTAAAAAGAAAATGGCGCATGCTGTTTTAGATAAATATTATATGGGTCATGCAGTCATTACAGGTTTAGTGGCAGTACTATGTGGAATGTATGTTATATCCGAACACGAAAGACCGAGTAAATGAATCACAATATAATTATTGCATTTGACAGACAATCAAATAGGACAGTATACCCAATGTTATGGCCATCAACCACATGGGAAGGACTGTTTTGTGTTTGTATCCCACACCGAACGGCCTAAATCCACCTTCTTTATTGTAAATGAATCCAGGTTTCACCATGTGTATGCCAATAAACAAGATTAAAAACAGCAATATGGATAAATGAACCGTATATATGCGCATAAATTTTTCACTTAACATAAATATATTATATTCATACAATATATTTTTAGCCTAACCAACTTATCTTTTATTCATTTTCGAATAAATTATTATCGTATTCCTCGTCAAAAATATTCTCATCGTATTCTTCAGTTTCGTATACAAAGTGGTCACTATCCATTTCCGGCGCAATACGTTCTTTATCATATAATTCCTTGTCGTATTGAACCAGCGCTTTCTGCATACCAATGTTCCACGATCCCAACTTGTATTTCTTGAACTGATCCTCCAATTTACGTTCGAAATTATCCTCAATGTTGCCGAAAAACGTGGTCATCTTCGTCTTTTCAATGATTTTCTGTTTGCGTATTTTCTTGGAAATCGAATCATAATCTTGCAGAAATTGCATATTGTTCTTCTCAACATTCAAATAACTCAGTAATAGTCCAGCAATGCGTTGTTTCAAATCTTCGGAATTCCCCAACAAAACGTCCACTTCTATGGGCTCGTCCAATCCAGTATTGTCTAAAGATGGATCCTTGTCTTCATCGATCAAATTCCGACGCATTGATTTTTTATTATATATGTCGATGGAAACATAGGTCTCATCATGTCCGCAAACAATATACTGATATATACACGAATAATAGAAATACACATATAGTAATTGTATTCCATCATTGTCCAAAAACGAATAATAAGACACACCCTTTTTCATAATACTGGTTTGTATGGGCAGCGTCGTCATTAAAAGATGAATGTCTCTCAATTGATTCTGTATATCGCTTAAAATCACATTCATTGTGGCGTCTTCCTTGTATCCATTGGCGAATTTCCAATAATTGTCGATAAAATCATGAATGTCACCTCTGTGATAATCGGAAACATTCCAATGATCAGGGACCATAGAGAAATATTTCCCTTTTTGCAGTATATTGGGGAACAATTTCGTCATATTGTAAATATTGTTCTCAATGAAATTCACGGAATTGTAGATTGTTTCCCGAGACGACATATCCATATCGAAAACGCCCAACAAATGGTCTTGCAATTTGCCGAAATCGATGTCATTCAGATTACCATAGTTGTCGAAAAAATCCACGATTTCATTATACAGGTTTTCATTTGCACGTGCCAAATAATTCTTGAATTTTTTGAGTTCATCGCGCTCCTCATGGACCATGATACGTGGATCGTATTTTGACAAAACGGCTTGCAAATGATCCCGGCATCTCTTCTCAACAATCTTACTATTGCTTTGTTCCAGGCGGTTCAAAATATCATGAATTGCATCGATCTGATTATCAATGATTTTATGATCCACATCGAACTTACCGCGATTGTGTACCACATGCAACATTTGCGCCAAATTGCTTTTGTTCATTTGTTTTCCCTCGCGTTTCAAAAACTCGATTTGTTCGGATATTTCACCGTTTTGGGGGAAATTGACGGGTTTCTCAGAAAACAAAAATAGTAAATCGTCAGGAATGGGTAAATCTTTATTCAAATTGCAATAATCAATGATCGTGGAATAAATGATGTCGTCATTATAAGTCTCATTCAATTGAACATGTTCAATACCGGTGAACTCATTGTGATATAATGTGGATGCCTTACCGTGTTCAGTGACGTGATTGTGAAATTCTTGTAACTCCTTTATCACCTTTATATTTTGTCGAATGTTCTCATTTTCGTTGGCAAAATATTGCATGATATGGAGACGGTTTTCATTGCAACATGCATTTTCCAAAAACGGTATTTTCGAAACGGTTTGTAAAATCGGATCTTGGTCCATGACAATCTTCTTTATGTCGTTAATGATGCTGTAACCATATGCATTGATTTTGCCCTTCATAATGTTCAAAGACTGATGTTGCAATTTGCTTCCACTTTTAACTTCATCAATGAGGTTTTTCTCAAAATCCTTGGTGACTGTTCGCAAGGAAGGCATTTCAAATTTCACAATAGGTGGCATGAATCCAGTCCATTTGGCAACATCAAGTTCATCCGGGATCGCCTCATTGGGGTGCTGGACCAGATATTTGCGTTTTTCCAAGTAGGCGTTTTGAATCTCCATATTTTTCATCAAAAACAATTCGATGGTTTCCTTAATTTTCTTGGAACATGTGGCCTGGTCGAGTTTTTCGATGGAATTCCATGGATAAATGCTGCTTTTCATTTTGAATAAAACACATCCCATGTATTCGATACCCGTCAAATCCTCGATCCCATTCAATGGGTAACCGCTGAAGGATTGGACGCAACCAGGAAATACCTTTTTGATTTTCATGGAGGGTATTTTCACTTGAACTGCAATGATAATACATGCACCGATGATCCAAAACATGAAACGATTCTTATAAATTTCGTATGGAATGGGGCGTTTTTTCATCTTTAGCGCCACTTCTTCATATTTCTCACTGGATTGAATGTTCACCATCATGGCCAGAATCATTCTTTTAGTAAAGTCATCGATGCTTTCCAATGGAATACCCATTTGGATACAAATCGAGGATAGGATTTTGTGGATGTCTTCATTGAGTTCATTTTCGAAAACGATGTTCTTCGATTTCTTGTTCAATGATGCATTATTTTTTGTCTCCAATTCGTCTTGTAAAACATCGTGAGATTTAATCTTGAATCCGTCTTCAGTATATTCATCTTCAACTACAAAATCGATCTTACGTAAGATGTCACCACTGTGTTTGTCCACAATGGCATCACCGTCATCACTGAGTGTTCCTATAGTAGAGCATAATTGTTGCAGAGTCTGTAAATAGGTATTGTTTTGAAATGCTTTTGCGAGTGTTCCATAAAACATGGGTAGCAACTTGGTGTTTGTTTCTTTACAATAGTAGTAATATTGGTCTTCAACCATTTCAACATCTTGCATAGGTTCTCTACAACATGTATCAATGAATCGCAGCACATCATTTTGTCTATCCACAAAATCGTCGTTTCCAAGAACCGAATCACGCAAAGAAATATATGGTGATAAAACAGCATCACTCACTGTGGCAATCTTCCCCAATTCAAATGCGTAATTGTTATATTTGTTGCGACGATTTTCTTCAAGAAATGCGATTTTCTTGATGTTCTTGAAATCAGCAGCAAGGGATTTTTTGATTTTTTGTTCCAATTGTTCGAGCGATAGATGAACTCTGTCATCGAATTCTTTGATCATACGGGATTTAGTCAGTTCGAGTAAACGGCGTTTCGTATAATCATTTGTTTCGCATTGTTGATTTGTTTGATTCTTGAAACAATCCTTGCGTAAATTGCAAAACAACGTATTCGAATCGATGAAGTTCTCAGGAGATATTGTGCTGTCTTTAACCCACTGATTTTTCACTCGATAATAATAACTGCGTTTCTCACGGATACTCTTCTCTATTTCGATGTTTTCCATTTCCTTATCGGATAAAGAATGAATGTCGATGTGTGGCGGCAAGGATGGTTTGACCAGCAACATGGCATATTCTCCGTCTTTCACTTGTTTCTTCCCGGCAATAAGGGTATTCGCAATTTCATCCGCAACTTTTGATTCGACATTATGTTTCGAGATCAGATTTTCAATCAAAAACTCTTTAAAATCGGAATCATTCATAGACTTCTTCTCACTTTGATACAATTTTAAAAGGTCATAGGGTGTATCGTCCATATCTTCATCGTAATAGACTTCATCTTTGTTTTGATCGTTGTCGAGTTCTTTCAGAGAATTGTAGTGTTTGGTCAAATATCTGCGGGTACAATCCTTTGGTTTTATTTTACCAGACATGTCATCCAATTGCGCGGGTTCAAATGCACGCAATAAATCCTCGGGTGTATTCAGTGTTTTAATCGACATAAAGGTAATGATATTATACAACAATTTGCAGTGATCTTTATTATAAATATCATTCAATAATTCATGTATATTGGTTTTACTCAGTTTCTCACTTGTGATCTTATACCCATCGGTAAACATTTCCAAGAGTTCATTATTTTCAATAAACATGTCGCGAATCACATTTCGGAATGAAATTTCCTGGTTTTTCATATTACGAAATCCCTGATAATGTTGTGATTTCTCAACAAATTCCTTTTTATAGGTTTCCATGGATTTATTAATGAAGTATCGAATGGCCTTGAAATGTGAGTATGCGATGTCCGTATTGTAAATAGCAAAGGGTTCTAGTTCTTTGATTACACTTAGAAGGGACATTTTGTTTTTGATCACGTTTTCCATACGTTTTACGATGTCGAATGTGTTGGGAACAACAGTACTTAGAAATTTATCCATTTTATCTTCTTCTTCATTGAATTCATCATCCAAAGTATAGTGTTGGATATTGGTGAGAACATCATCACCGTCTTTCATTTCTGTTGTAAAATCATCGACGATATGGGAAGAAATCGAATTTCGTTGGAACACCTTGGACAGGTACATGAAATTCTCGTGAATCTTCACTCTGTCATAAATCTTGGTTCCTGGTAAATTGATTTTTGAGAAATTCATCATTTTTTCAGGTAAGAACAACAAGGACTTGAGCATGATATTGTCATCGGGTGTCATCTGAGAACGGAAATAAATAGTGCGTCCCGAATTAGCCACTGTCTTAGATTTTTTGGTCAATCCAGTATTGTATCGCTGAATCACGAATTTCGCATTATTGGCTCCGTATGCATTGTCTTTGCCGCTTTTCACTACGATGCTCTCGAAATTACCCAGACTGTCGACAACTGCATCCAAATCTTCAACTACACTGGTGTCATATATGACATTATTGGAATCAACATTCGCGCTATCAAATGTTTTGACTTCATCCATATCATTGTATAAAGTGTTATATCGGTCACTATTTGTTGCATTCTCATAATTATTTACACATTCCTTCAAAAACTCAATATCATTGGCATTATTTGCAACATTCTTTGCCATTGTATCCTCGTCATTGTCATCGTCGTTCTCACCCAAATAGATTCTTTTTCTATTGGTCACCACTGGAACAATCCAATGAAGTTTCAATTTGAGTTGTTTGATCTTGTCAATCAATGGTTTATAGTTATGACCGTGATAGACATGATTCTTGACATTTTCTTGTTCATCGAAATTGGAGAAATGTTGTCGCAATTGTTTGAAACGTTCAATGAGAACATGGATATTTTGCATGACTTTCTTACTGCGTTTGCTATTTGGAATGGTAGACAATAATTCGTCCATCATATCGTTTGTCTGTATTTCAATGGAGTATGTCTTGAATTGTTCAGGCAATTCGACTTTCTGTACAATGTCCTCTAATTCTTCACCAAAAACGATTTCATCGGCATCTCTATAAATGGCGGATAAGGTATCCTTCATATCTTCATCTGGAACGGCATTTTCGGGTATATTAATGATCATATCTCCTTCTTCCGTGTATTCGATACTTGCTTCGCTTCCATCTGATTGTATGGGTTTTTCTTCGTCTTCATCGTCGCCATTGTATTTCTGTATCTCGGGTTTCTCACGGATATTGAATTTTTCAAATGGAATGTTTTGTGGAATGCCGTTGTAATCGAAGTTGATATATATGATTTGTTTATCGGGATGTGTAGTGACTTCAATCATATCCTCCTCTAAATTAGTAATTTCACCTATAATTACTCCTGGCAGTTCACCGCCAATATGGATGTCGATCCAAGTATGTGGTAATAAATTATGTTGTCTTGCATAACCTTCTTCATCTGCCCGATTCAGTAGTAATATAGATAAAATGGATTCGTCTCGTAAAAATCCATCTTTACTAATATGCAGTGTGGTTTTTTCGATATTAATTGTATTGATTACATCAATTTTGGTTCCGTCAATGTAATCGATGTAATATATATTTTGATGCAAGGAAGAATTCTTCGGTGCGTAAATTTCAATAATGTCACCAAGTTGCAATTCTATATTATTTTTGTCTTCATTTTCGACTTTTATTTGGTGTTCCATTATACTATATAATTATATTAAATATATGTTTTCAAATAATTATATTCACAAATTAAAAAAATTGAATCGAATTTTGCGTAATCACAAATATGCATAATATACCTTCTGTTATAGACATTATGAATACTCTTACATTTGATACTGTTCACTACGATACTGAAAAGATTGCCAAAATCTCTTATTCCAGAAAGAGTCAGAATTCCAAAAAAGAAAACAATCCCAACTATTGTATCTTAAAATACAAGAGTTGTGAACCAGATGATGCGGAAGTTTCTTTGTATCGTTCATTGGTGCTTGATGAATCCTGTGAAAAAGTATTGTCGGTCGCCCCTCCAAACGGATTGTCTGTCGAAAAATTTCGTGAAAAATATGAAAATATACAAGACGAAAACATAACTATTTCTCAGATCGTTGAAGGAACCATGATCAATCTATTCTATGACTTCGACAATGAGCAATGGGAAATCGCCACTCGAGGCGCCGTCGGTGGAGATTATTGGTTTCACAGAGTGAATTACAACAGTGAATCTACACAACTCACATTTCGCGAAATGTTCTTGGAAGCATTAGGTGACGATAAAGATTTGAATGACAGTCTTTATTTGACCGAATTACCAAAGGATCATTGTTATAGTTTCGTCTTACAACATCCAAATAACCACATTGTGTATCCCGTCGAAAAACCAACTGTATACCTGGTAAGTGTATACAAAACAAATAGTGATAAGACTGCGCAGTATATCCCCGCACATGATTTCATGGGATGGGATGTCTTTAAAAATGTTCATAGTAGAGTCATGTTTCCTTTGATTGTATCGAATGATAATATGTCCTATGACTCATTGGTGACCAAGGATTCGAGCACTGGATTCATGGTAGTACATGATGAATCAGGTGATCGCACTGCCCTAGTAAATAGTGAATATGAACGTTTGAAGTGTTTGCGTGGCAACAATCCAAATATTCAATACGACTATTTCGAACGGCTACATAACGGTACATTGGTGGATTATTTGATTTCCTTCCCACAGTACAAGTCGCTGTTTGATATGTTTGAATATCAATACAAGGTGTTTCTAGACACAATTCATAATGCATATATGTCATACTATGTATTGAAACAAGGTAAGTCCGTTCGTATCCCAAAAAATATATTTACTCACATTTACAAACTCCATTATGATATTTATTTAAAAAGCGATAAACATATAACAATTACACGTGAAGTGGTTTCCGACTATTTCACCAATATGACACCAAAAGAAAAAATGTATCATGTCAATTACGTGGACACATCTGTTCAGGAATAGATGGCCTCGTCATATAAAAAATCTTTACATGAGGCGTGGAATAGCACTTGACCTCCATCATTTGTATTAACGACGCCTTCTTCAACCCCCATTGGAGGCCAAACAAATGCTCTACGACCTTTTTTTGTGATGATCCAGTCCGGTGAATAGGGTTCACTATTTTTTTGCGCCCATTCCAATGTATATGTATCTATCAAATGTTTCGCATGGGGTCGTGTTACCATATACATATGTGCACCCCATAAATCATCATGGAAATCGTAATATTCGAAATCATCCATGCTTTCAATAAGTTTCCCGTTTTTCGATGGCGGGGAATTGATTAAATAGGACAAAAGCAATACATCGAGTTCCAATGATTTCATATGATTTATGATCATGGGGATTTTTTCATTTAATTTTTTGTATATATACACATCGTCTTCGCAGCAAATTGCGTAGTCAGCATCTGTTTCCTCGTAAAAATGTCGGATGTTTTCTAAATGAGACAACATGATGCTCCAATTCCGACCTGTACTTTGGCATATATTGTATTTGGTGTGGTCAATATTGATTGAATCGAGAAAATGGACCTTTTCGTCATCGGCAAATCGTCGCATCATTTTGCTTTTGCGCTCTTCATTATTATTATTCAATATATATATAGGTATTTTGCTCATATATATATTTGAAAATTAAATCACTCAACGTTTTTACGAAGATGAATATGCTAGAGAGAGTTTGTTTAGATTTTGAAGATATTTGAGGCAATGTTTTTTGTTTTCTACACTCATGGTACGAATTTCTTGTCGCAAATTGTCAATTGCGGAGAGCACGTCCTGAGAATTATGCAAATTGACCACATCGTTTGAATAATCTTTATCAATGAAATAATCCAAATTGTCTTTTGATAACTCTTCATTATATGGACTGAAAACATATTGTTGCCATAATTTTGCCAATAATGTTGGATTTGCCCTTTTTGTCATTTCAAACAATGTTTTTGATGAAAGAATATCCACATTATCGGGTAGAATACGTATAATGTCATCAATGAATTCGAAAAAATGTGTATTGAACGCTTTTAATAGTTTAGACTTATCGCTCATAATATGGTATAATATTTTTTGTTATTTAAATGAGTTTTTGAAATAACAAAATATCAATCGAAACATCGATTAATAATCCATGGTCTTATATTGAAATTGAGGATTATTGGACATACTGGGGATATCACTATTACGTTGTTGTTGTAAATCGTCTAAAGATACGTTTTCACCGATCTTATCTGGTCTATATGAATCAGGGGGAGTTTGGATAAATCCAACATCTTGGTTTGCAGAAACGTAATTGTGTAACTCTCTTTGTCCACCTTGTCCTTTTGAACTGAGTTCAAATGGACTCATGTCATAGGATGTGAATTTTTCTGAAACTATATTTGAACCACCCGATCCACTTGTAGAATCAATGTGATATGCCAATGGTTCTCCATTACCCAGAGTTGCATTGGCGATTTTCTTTTTCATTGTTGGTTCGAAATGTTGAATAATATCGTCGCCTAAAATGAGTTGATAATTTTTATTCACAAGCAACATACTGGGAACAGAATGAACATTGGGTGGAAGTGGGAATTGCTCGCCGTTTTCCAAAAGGATTACAACTTGATTGGTTTTAGTGTCTCTACTCCTTTTATCCACGCAATAAGCATTTAGACCTTCTAATAAACCACCTTTGGATAAGAATTGTATGATTTTTTGACTATGTTTGCAATAATTTGAATAAAATAGAATGTCCATATACATGTTTTTTGTGTTTTTTATTTATATTCAAATGTTTCATAATCTTTTATTTATTAAATCACTTATTTATTAAAAAGTCATTTAATTATTTATAGAGTCTTTGTGCACATGGTATGCAAAATTCTGTTTTGCAAGTAAACCATAATGTATCCAACAAGTCCACCAAGAAGGACAGGGACGGATTGCTTTCCGTTGGTCAAAAGTGTTGCAACAATGCCAACAACAACCATAGCGATCATCAACAAAGAAAACACAGTGATCACTTGGAAGTATAAACAGTAACTCTCAGGAAGAGGTCCGAGGAACATCTCGTACAAATCAGCCATTATATACTCTAAAAACATAATTATTTCTAAAACATTCCTATTATAACATAAAACAATCTAAATATAATGTAAATATAAATTATACCTGAATAGTATAATGGATGAAACAGTAATTTGGAGTATCATAGATAAGTATTTTAAAAATAATCCCAATGTTTTAGTGGAACATCATCTAGAGTCGTTTAATGATTTTTTCAGAAATGACATTTTCCGTATCTTCCGCGAGAAAAACCCGTTGCGACTTGTGTCGAACTATGACGAAACCATCGATGACTATAGAAATCAATGTTTGATGTATTTCGGGGGTAAGGATGCAAGTAAAATCTACTTTGGTAAACCCATCATTTACGACGATGACAAAAATATTCACTATATGTACCCAAATGAAGCACGTCTGCGAAATATGACTTATGGTATTACAATTCACTATGATATTGATGTTGAATATATTGACATTCTGAGACCGGGTGAAGAACCCAGTGTAATAAACGTCGAAAATGCGACAGTAGACATTAATTTTGAGTCAGCCGATGACTATGTGATTAAAAAGCAATTCGAAAATATAAAATCACTGGATCAAGAAGAGGAACCCGAAGTTACAGAAGGTGGAGCCGGGCGACCTAAACCTAAAAAGAAGGATCGTTCGAAGCGTGAAAAGAAGCCATATACAATGACAACTGCAATGACCGCAGAAATGCGCGAAGCCACTGAAGATTCCCTTGTCAATCCATTGATGCAAAAGCGCACGGATGAAATCAAAAATGTATATTTGGGCAGAATTCCAATTATGTTGCAATCCGATTTCTGTATATTGAAAGGTCTTCCTGTTTCTTTACGAGAAACCATGGGTGAATGTCGTAATGACATTGGTGGTTATTTCATCATAAATGGAAAAGAGAAAACCGTTGTTTCACAAGAGAAATTCTCAGATAATATGCTTTATATCCGTAAATATGAGAAAGAATACAATGAAGACGAAGATTCATTAAGTGAGTTGGACTATTTGTATTCCGCCGAAATCCGAAGCGTTTCAGAGAATGTTACGAAGCCAACACGTACTCTGGCTGTGAAATTAAAAGCCCCCGACAGTAAATACACCAATAAGAATATATTGGTTTTTATTCCAAATGTAAGACAGCCAGTGCCTCTTTTCATTGTGTTCCGAGCGCTCGGTATTGTGAGTGATAAAGACATTATAGAGATGTGTTTGTTGGATTTGGATAAATATGAATCATTCATGGATCACTTTGTTCCGTCCGTTCACGATGCGGGTGGAATCATGACACAAAAATTAGCCATTCAATATATTTCCACTTTTACAAAGGGAAAAAGAATCGAGCATGTATTGGAAATATTATCCGATTACTTTTTGCCTCATATTGGTGAGACGAACTACAAAGAGAAGGCTTATTATCTGGGTTACATGGTATTTCGCATGCTTTCTGTTCAAAACGGATTGGAGGCTCCCACCGACAGGGACAATTTCAAATATAAGCGTTTAGAAACAGTGGGAACTATGTTGCGCGATTTATTCCGCGAATATTTCACATTGCAACAAGATCACATACGTGTGAGTTATGACACTCGATTGACATTGAATCAAAATATATACAGCAATAACTTACAGAAACTGATCAATACCTTTCAAAATGAGATTTTTAGGAAAAAAGTGGTGGATGAGGGTATTCGCACTGCATTCAAAGGAAATTGGGGCGCTAAATCCAATACAAAACGTATTGGTGTGGTCCAAGATCTCAATCGTTTGTCGTTTTTGGGATACATAAGTCACTTGCGCAAATCGAATTTGCCTCTACCTGCCGGTGTGAAATTGGTTGGTCCACGTGTTTTACATACTTCTCAATGGGGATTCATTGATCCGATTGATACACCTGATGGAGGAAACATTGGTTTACATAAGTCTATGGCCATAACAGCCCGTATTTCCAAGGGATCTACATCTAGGAAGCCATTGATTGAATGGTTGCGCGAAAAGGTCTCGATGAAGTATATCGAAGAATGTAGTCCAAAAATATTGTCCTCCATGACAAAAGTGGTCGTAAATGGTTATTGGGCAGGATCGATCTTTGATCCCATTGAGTGCGTGGATAAAATTAAATTGTATAGACGTAATGCACTTCTTTCGATAGAAGTGAGTGTGACATTCGAGATCAAACTCAATACGATTTTCATATACAACGATAGTGGTCGTTTATGTCGACCCATTTTCTATTTGGAAAAGGACGGTTTCAAATTTAATAAGCAAATGTTGGAAAGTATACAACAAAGTACATGGGAAGACTTGATTACCGGATTCAATGGAAAGAAAGTAGATACTTTCCACTGGAAGCATACGGAGATATTTGAACTCAATGAACTTTATGAAAACGTGGAAAAAGAGACGAATCCATACAAGTTAGAGCGTTTTTTGACAAAGAAAGGCATCATCGATTATATTGATAGCAGTGAAAGTGAGAATGCACTTATTGCATTGAATCAAAAAACGATGGATAAGAATAAACAACAAAATTTCACACATTTGGAAATTGACGAATCGTTGATATTCGGTGTATTGACAAATCTGGTGAATTTCCCGGAGAACAGTCCTCCTTCGCGTAATCTCTTTTCATGTGGCCAAAGTAAGCAAGCCTGTTCTATTTATACGACGAATCATAGAATGAGAATGGATAAAACGGCTGTTGTATTGAATTACGGTCAGAATCCATTGGTGAAAACACGATATTTACAATACATTACGAATGAGGAAATGCCTTATGGTGAGAATGCCATAGTTGCTATTATGTGTTACGGTGGATACAATATGGAAGATTCGATTTTAATCAATGAAGGTGCATTGAAACGCGGTCTATTTAACACAACCTATTATTCCACCTACGAATTACATGAAGAGAAAAATGAAAGTGCAGAGGGTATATCAGAAAATGTTTTCACAAATATAGAAAATGCGAACGTAATAGGTAAGAAAGAGGGTGTGGATTATAGTCAATTGGATTCATATGGTTTGGTTCGCGAAGGAACAGAATTAAATGACAAAACCGCGATCATTGGTATGGCCTCGCGTGCAACCGGAGAAACACCACGTGATATGTCGAAAATGCCCAAAAAAGGACAATTGGGAGTCGTCGATAAATCATTTATGACAGAGGGTAGTGAAAGTGAACGCATTGCGAAAGTCCGTGTTCGTGAAGTACGTATCCCTAATTTGGGAGACAAAATGGCCTCGCGATCGGGTCAAAAGGGAACCATCGGTCTCGTCATTCCCGAACAAGATATGCCTTTTACACGCGATGGTGTGCGCCCGGATTTAATCGTGAATCCTCATGCAATTCCTTCTCGAATGACAATTGGTCAATTAGTGGAATGTTTGATGGGAAAAGCATGTTGCGAGATGGGCGGTTATGGCGATTGTACGGCTTTCGTGAATAAAGGTTCAAAAATGGGTGTGTTTGGTAAAATTTTGACCAACTTCGGATATCATTCCAGTGGAAACGATATTTTGTATAACGGTATGACGGGTGAGCAATTAGAGAGTGAAATTTTCATCGGGCCAACGTATTATATGCGGTTGAAGCATATGGTGAAGGATAAGGTGAATTATAGGGCGCGAGGTCCAACCACTGCTATGACCCGACAACCGGTGAGTGGTCGTGCGAATGATGGAGGCTTGCGTATTGGAGAAATGGAACGTGATTCGGTCATATCACATGGTATTTCGAATTTCTTGAAGGACTCCATGATGACACGTGCGGATCATTATAAAATGGCGGTTTGTAATAAGAGTGGTATGTTGGCCATTTACAATGAATCAAAGAACTTGTTTTTGAGTCCTACCGTTGATGGACCGATCCGTTTTACTGGCTCCATTGATGATGGATTGCGCATAGACAATGTGAGCAAACATGGGCGCGATTTCAGTTTGATTGAAGTCCCTTATTCCATGAAGTTGTTGATGCAAGAGTTAATGACCATCAATGTTCAAATGCGTGTTATTACTGAGGACAACATTGATCACATCGAATCCATGAATTTTTCCAAGAATATATACAATTTGTCTCAAATTGACAATATGGATGCATTGAAGAAGTTATTCAAGAATAAACGTGAAGAAGGTGAGCCTAAGATGGAAAAAATCAAAATGGAGTTAGATAATGAAACTGAAGAATCGGAAGTAAAAGAGGCAAAGGATGAGTCAAAAGAGTCAACACCCTTTGTTCCTGTCTCTGAAAGTTATGAAAGTGTTGAGAAAGAGTACATTATGGGTGAAGAAGTGTTTTACAAAAACGACGATCCAAATAATCAATCTCTCTGGAACATTATCAAAATTTCGCCCAATTTCATTACGATACAACGAAAGAAAAATGACGGAGAAGAAGTCGATCCAAACAAAGACATCAAGGTGGTTCGCAAAGATGAAATTTTACACCCAGGAAGTGTTGATTTGAAGAGTTCGCCTCCGTATGCAGATGATGTAATGAGTGGTGGTGGTGCTAGGAATCCTGCAAATCCTGTAAATCCATTCAATCCAATGGACAATAATGGTGTGAAAGTCGAGGTGAATCCTTTATTTGTTTTAGGAAACAACAATGTTGTAAAAGAAGGGGCTGTGGCACCCATTGAAATGCCTGTTTCGTCAGAAAATATTCTGAGTGAAAGCATCGCTGCATTGGATACACCCAATATTGTATTCAAAAAACAAAATGAAAGTACCCCTCAAATCAAGTCTGATGAGAGTCAAGGGAATCAAGAGAGTCAAGGGAAGCAAGGGGAACCCAGTTTTATGGATATGGTACAAGGTAAATTTAAGATAGTAAAACATTGAAAAAATTAGAAAAATCTGGAAAAATATAAAAAAATTGAAAAGAATATAATGATGAAAGTATATATCATCATTATATAACATCATATATGTCAAATACCACAGATACTTTGAATGTTTACCGGTCACGAGTTACTATATTGGATATACTTAAAAATTATTTATATTATGACGTTGCCGAATACGATGACTTTAGTGTCCATGAAGTAGAAATCATGAAGAACAATGAGCAGTTGGATATGTTGGTTCAAAACAAGGACACACAAAATAAGGCATATATCAAATATTGTTTGAATGTCAAAATGCTGAAATCTCAGACTATTGATGAATATGTGGAAGACTTATTTGTCATTGATGAAGTACTCAACAAGAGTGATACTTTAATGATTATTATGCAAGAGGAGCCAAATGACACAGTTTTGAAGCACATTCATCATTTGTATAATAAGGATGGGATTTTCATTGTGGTCCATTCGATTCATCGATTGCAAGCCAATATATTAAAGCATGAATTGGTGCCGCAAATGTTTATTATGGATGACGCCGAAAAGACCGAATTGAAGAAAGAATTGAATATCACGGATTTTAAGCAATTACCGGAAATTAGTCGATTTGATCCCCAAGCATTGGCTATGACAATGCGCCCGGGTGACGTGGGACAGTTTATTAGAAAGAGTGTCACGAGTTTGAACTATAATTATTACAGAGTCTGTGTGTGAAAAATATGATTGAAGAATATATATGTCTGAAATTACTGTGAGTTATAAGAAAAACGAATATTTATGGAAAACGGATGATAAAATCGATCCTGATAGTACCTCCGAAGAAGATAATAAACAAAAAATGGATGAATTGCATGATTTGTCCAATAAACATAGTGGTTCCGATGAGCGTTATGAAAATACCATGAAAATTTATAATCGTCAAATTCTAGATCTGTTTAATATAAGCGCCGGTATTGTGGGCTGTGGAGTCTTCATTTATTATTCATATATCAAAAAGCCTGGATATACGTAGTGACTCTGTATACGTAGTGACTTTGTATACGTAGTGACTCAGTTTACGTAAACATAGTATTATATCTTTTTTTTTCGGAAAAATATATGAACCTATTGTAAATATGAGTTTACCTGATTTGTTTAAAGAAGAAAAGGTAATTTATGAAAAACTCGACGAATTTAATAAGTATTATGCGTGCTATGTTCGCCAAGAGTATAACGACAAAAATAAAGATGCACAATTACCTGAATCTAAGTTATTGAAATGTGATTCTTCCAATTATAATTCTGGTGATTTAACAACCATGTATAATAATTTGGACGCATCTTTGAATGATTTCCTTGGAGAAGTTTCAGGATTTGAAGGTAGTAATAGTACATACACAACACAATATTTACTGGATACTAAAGCAGATGTCGATAGGAGACGTGCCGACATTCAAACAAAATTAAACGAAATCAATGAATCCACCGGATCACATGCTCTTCAAAGTAAACTCGAACTCGATGGAACAGTTTACGCATCTCTCATTTGGACCACAATGGCCACATGTGTAATTTACTATACAATGGTCATAATGTAATTATGTAATAAAAAAATCATCATAAATATATAAATATTATTTATAATGACAACATCAAACAATGATTCATATCAATCTATAGTTGAATCGTCCAATATTATAGGTAATTTAAAAAAAGACAATAATTTTCATTATGCACAAATTAAAGAAGAATTCATGGAACCATCCTTGGTGGGAGCCATGGCCATTGATGAGTATAAAATGAATCCTCTTTTTCTAGAATCAAATCAAAGATGGACAATAGAGGACAGTGCATATAATTGTATGATGAATGCACAACGTCTTTATACGAAACAACAATTCGATGAAAATAAACACATTCGCGAATCTGTGTCAAAATCATCAGGTCTAGTGATAAAGGAAGTCGACGTCAAAGGTTTCGATGAATACAATGTCAATCATTTTACAGACGCAACCGGTAGCGCAATGGTGGGGAATATGAATGTTTCAGTCCCGGCAGGTAAAGCCATTGAACTATATGGGTATTTCACCAGCAATGTAACCGGTGTACATACATTTTCCATTCCTATTGCCGATGTCTATCAATTATGGGTTAAAAATGACAGCGCGATTATTGATTATAATAGAAACAATGCAAACGTCAACTCTGTCAATGGAACGTCTTCTTCGTCCAGGAAAACCGTCGAAATGATGGTACAAAAAGATCACTATTACGCCATTCGGGTACAATTAGGCAATTCTAGCACAAATCCCTTGAATGGACCTCTGTTGTCGATATATTTACCAGACGGCACCGAATCCGCATCAAATAATAATTTCCAGCACTTTAATACATTGCAATCTTATGACAAAAAACCGTTTTATTTTGCCTTGGTTAAAAATCCATCCTCTAAATCAAATGCGCCGCTGTTTCAATGTCATTTTTTCAACGAAAACAGTTATGAGAACATTCGCGCCCTCAAAACCAATTTTCCTTTGGTATACGATCACGTGGAAGTGCCTACTACCATTACGTACACAAGCGGACTCTATAACAAACAGGCCGAACAAGGCACACCTATAAATGTGGAAAATCCGGTTGGATCAGAAATGGAAATTGTCAAATCCAAATGGGGACACAATAAGGTTCAAACTGAAACAGTGCGCATCGATCCGAAATTCGTCGATTATGACCCGGAAAAAGAAGCCGAATTTTTGAATGATGTAATCAGTGAAAATTCGAAATGCCCAAAAATCAATTATAGTGATTACTTGAAATATGAAAATGGTGAATTGAGCAAGAAATATGTTGAGCAAAAAGAAGTAGATGGTCCAGGTTTTTACATGAAAAAATATGTTGGAAAAACGATTAATGAAGTGAAATCAAATGAATCCACACTGGCTCCTACAGAATCTAATACAATAGATATTAGTTCTACTGCCAATTCATTAGCGAGTTCGACAATATCCACTGATGAAAGATCGGCAACATATGTTTTAGAGGCGGACTTATCACCCAGTTGGAATTGGGCTCTTTTTCAAGTATACTTACTAGTAGTCGGTAAAGCAGAAATATACATAAATGATGGTTCAACGCCAGTGGTGACTGCATCGACGAATCAAGATGGGGCTCCTGTATTGGATAATTTGGCTGCCTTCTGTAAAAAATTGAAAATATACTATCAAACCGAGAATTATCGTTATGGTATTCAAATATTATTGAGAGATAGATATAGAAGCAAACGTAAATGGAGATGGGGTGGATGGGTCCCCCTCTCTCAAATGACTCCTTCACACAATCTGAAAGTGAATGTAGGTAAGGATTGTACATACAATATTAAGGCAAAAGATCCGGTTCCAAAGAAGGAAGTCTTCAACTATCAAACAAATGATATTTTGCCCAGTTTTATAGACACTAAGAAGTCGCTCTCTAAGAAAATCGAAGACAATGTAATGAATTTGGACGGCGATTATAGCCCATATAACAATTTGTTGGACGACCGCGTCCAAGGGCCATCGGCCGATAAATCCATGAAACTAAATTATAAATTTTCACAAACATTCGATACCAATGGTGAGACCGCTATAAAAAACAAGAACATACATGTAGATTTAAGTGGTGATTTGGTGATTGGATATGAGTATAATGGAACCACAAACTCTTATCCAATTTCATTTTTGCCCAGGAACCAACAATGTGATGGCGAAACGCTATGTGAATATGTATTGAAACTGGAAGATGATTGCAGTATTTCCATCTATAACAACGACAATTCGAACATATGGAATAAGAAATTACTAGATGAGTCCGTGAATACAGACATTGTCGCGCAAAATCCATCGTGGCTTAAAAATCCTGAGAGTCGCAACATATTGAATGTGGGTGAGAAATTGTCTCCTTCCGATGTTTCCGAAATCGTGTCAAATAATGGTAAATATAAATTGTCCTTTATCGACGGTAAATTGACTGTTACCTATGGAAGATTGGCATACAATCGTATATTTAATGAAAACAGGGAAATCTTCTTTACATCGAACGATCATATTGTAAATGGCCAACAATTGTATTTTTTATATAAGGCACAATCACATGAGTTAATGGGTAAGCGCATATTCAGTTCGGTTGACACCAGCAACAATGTGAGAACCATAGATATTTTACCCGAACAATACGATAAAGTGTTGAAATTTGACAAATTTGCCAAGTCGTCTGGTATATTTCCCGTTTTCTCAAATAATGCCTATGTGAATCTTACGAACGACCAGACTGTCACCAGTGAATATAATGTATCATCTGCTTTAACGGAGGAACAATGCGCGACGAAATGTCAGGATTCCAATAAATGCGATCATTTTTTCTACATGAATACCGATGCGGAATCCTATTGTTTGCAAGATAAGGTGAACAACACATTGCCACTCCAAACAAATAAAGTGCCACATAATAAAATATCCTCTTCTAGTATGAGTATGAAAACATATAGTATTGAAAGTGAATGTCTGAACAATGGCAAACAATCTTTAGAAAAGAACAGTGCTTCGGCATATTCGGATTTTGGCATTGTTTATGAGAGTTCTTTGGAAAATGATTCGTCGAAAACATTCTTGTGTAGTAATGACACATATGTAATGAATCGCGCGCGCATTAATGAAATCTATGGTCAAAGTGGTCAAACAGAGTCTTTTACGACATTGGAAGGGTACTCTGATAAAGAATATGGAACAGCAGATGATATCATCAAATACAAAATCAATCCTTTGATGGATATGGCCGTCAAGTACGATGAAAACAATATATCGCATGGTGAAACAAATGAGGAACTGGATGCTTTGTACGCATCCTACTTAGATCTAAGCAACAACCCAATAATATCACAAGCACCTGATGGTATTCCAGATAAGTTTAAGAAAGAATTATCATCGGAAATAGATGTCACCAAATTGGATGGAATGGAACACGACGCGAAAACATTGTTGATGTATGAAAACACTATGTATACTATCGCCACCCTTTCCGCCGCTACACTTGTTGTCGCAATGATTGTGTTATCACGTGATTAAATAATTATTTTATATGAAATAAAATAATTATAAATAACTACTATATATATGTCTGCAAATTTAAGTGATTACATCAAATTAAATAAACAATATGTGTTGGATTTGACATCTATAACTCAAGATGATAGCGATGATATCACCAGTCTCAATAATAAACTAAATAGTATTGCTGCCAACGTGGGAGATAAAACAGTTGCATCGAATGATTTGATTAACAAACAAAATGAAGTAAAAGGTATTTTAGATAAAGAGACTCAATATTTGAAAACTAAAGAAGAAGACATAAATGCGGCTACCCAAGGACAAAAACGTTTGATCCATTTCAATCAATCGTATAGTGAGAAGTATAAAACATTTAATAAGATCTCTTTTGCTGTAATTTTTGCATTCGTATTGATCATTGGCCTTATCTACCAACAGAAGTGGTTTGACATGATTCCTGAGTTTATAAACACACTTTTGTATATCGTGATATTTGCTTGTCTTATCATTTATATTATGTTTATTTTGATTGAAGTTGCAAGTAGGGATAAAATGGATTATGATAAAATAAACATTCCTGGACCTAATGTTATGACGGATTCTGAAATTTTGAAGGCACGCAATAAACTCATCCGGGATGGAAAATTGTCCGATTTGTCTGATGTTTGCAAAGGTGGTGAGTGTTGCTCTGATGGTACCGTGTTTAGTGGAGGTAAATGTACTCCACTTGCAGTATCAGTTAATATAGGAAATTAATAGCACATATTACAAATTCACACTACCAGAAAATATAATATTTTAACATTATATATTCATGTCAACACCAATAAAAAATCAAAACATTAAATTAGACGAAACAACAAAGTTGAAAAAAGAGGATTATTTAATGAACAACCAAAAGAGTTATTATCAACAATTAGAGAATCATGAATTGAAAAAGTACTATGGGCGATTGTTTTATATTTATTATTTGATACTCATACTAGTATTCTATCTACTCTATAATAATTCTTTTACTATGAGAACAAAAATACTTATTACCATAGGATTGCTCATTTATCCATACGTGATTTGGTGGATAGAGTACTATGCATTTTATCTGTTTTATTATATCTATTGTATGATTGTTGGAATCCCATATCCATATTGAAAACATATTATCTAACTCTACGTGGTCTCCCTCTTCCACGTCTCTTTCTTAGTAGTTGACGACAGGTTGGACATTGATTTGCTCCCCGGTCCGTATAATCCACCCAACAATAAACACACAATGGATGTGCGCAATTTTCACCAATGCGATAAGTTTCATCATTCAATGTATCCCAACAAATAGAACACGTCTCATCAAAATTTTCTTCATCAATCACGGCACATTTCTTTTCTGGTTCGACATCGGGTTCGGATTGAGTTTTTTTCTCTTCTATTTCCATGGCCTTCATTTCTGCTACAAGATCATTTGTATCGTCGAAAGAACTGGCTCTTTGAATCCTATCAATCCATTGATGACCCACAAAATATGTGTGTACCAGATTATTGGAACCAGGTAAATTTCCAATAATCCAAGCGCAATAACCACCATTTTTCAATTCGTTTTCATGGTAAAAGTGTTGCATGCCTACAATGATACGGACTTCGCAACCATTTCTATGTAGTAATTCACCGATTGCCTCTGTACCCAGTGAAACAAGGGGTAGCAACAAAGCAAATGGTCTTCCTAACTCGTAACAACGTTCCAAAAATGCCCTTTTCATAGTGAATGGAGGATGGACAACAATGAATCCAGTATCCGGAGGTAATGGGTCCACTAGGAAATCATGATGTTCTTCCAAAGAAAACAAGTCGCGACAAATCATATTGTGACCATGATTTCTCAATTCATTTGCCATCATGCTTTTACCACAACAAGGGTCGAGTATATTGCGACCTTTGAAGGGATCCAACGTCGAAAGAATCGTCTGTGTAGTCAACGGATGAGTTTCGGCCAAATCGTCTATTTCCGGAATGTCTAATATATTGGCTCCATAATTCGCATCATTCATAAAGTTGAATATGTTTAGATCCACATTTCCCATATCTTTGAGTAATTTATCTTCTTCATCATATGCAGCATTTTGTAGTTGTTCCACTTCTTCGTAAGTGCCCAGTAGTGCTCCATCACGTGAATATACATAACTATTTCCAGGATTGATAAAAACCCTAACATCTCCTATTGTAATGGCTTCTAACCCATGTTCTTCTGCGTTTTCAGTATTGATAGAGACTTGTGAATCTTGTCTTTCTACTTCTTTTTTTCCGTCTTCCTTTCGTTCTTCTCCTTGTTGCTGCAGTTCACGTATCGTATTCTCCAGTTCTTGAATTCTTGCTTCATACTTGCTACGAATACTTCCGTAGGCTTGCTGTTCTTCCTCATTTTTTTCCTGTCCTTGTTGTTGTAAATAGTTCTGAACCTGGTGTAGTGAAGTCTCCAGTTCTCGTACCTTCACTTCGTAGTTGTTTCTCATGCTTTCGTATGCAGTCATGGATACTGTTTCTTCCCTTTGAGAATTGGCTTTAGGAGAAGATTCTCTTGAAGGAGGAGCACTTACCGTTTCACCATACACGATATCTTGAAGTTTTCTGCAAAGAAATTTCATGTGATTTTTCAACCTGTTGGCTTCACGTTTAACGGAACGGTCTTCTGCATCCGGAGTGGTGTTCCCTACTGCGATTTCCTCCGCTCTTTCCAAGAGTTTCTTCTGTTTTGATGTCAAGTTACTACGCAATAAATGCAATACTTCATCTTCGTGGTGTTTGTAGGATTCAACGGACGGAAAGAAATCGTTGAAAAGAGAGCGAAGTTTCTTTGTATCCTCAGAAGGAAGATTCCGGAAGAACAGAAAGTACCGAGCCATCATCCATTGCACATGGGTATCATCCTTGAACGTGGAGGACATGGATACTTTACTTGTGAAGAAAAACAATTATCGCCAAAAAAAAAACCACCAACCAAAACCATATTGAACTATGTGATCACTATGAACAGTAGTTGGGTTCACAATCTCCTACCGCATATACAATGAAGTACAACAAGGGACAACTCACGTTCGACTTCAATCGGTCTGATTCGATCATACCGTTAGTTATGATTGTTATTGTCCTAATGTTCGGAGACAATCTCTTTGTTGGAAGGTCAACTGATACAAAGATATACATGCTAATTACTTGTTTGTTCTCGTATGCATTCCTGTATTTGCTGCATCATTTTTTACCCGAGGGTCAGAAAGATGTGCAACCTGCACCCATGGAAGAGGTGGAAGTAATACCAGATACTGTGTTTGAACACAATGACGAAGCATCCAGAGTTGAACTCAAAATGCACAAAGAAATCAGAAAGGTACCCATTGAAGAAAGTGAAACAGACGGAGAAGATGATGATCACTCTCCATCACCTTCGAAAAGAATAACAAAATCACTAAAGTCTAAGAGTAGTTCAAATATCTTCAGAAGGCGTAAAGTGAAGAAACAAGAAATCATGGTCGTGAAATTTCAATCGTGGTCGAAACATCCAAATCGATGGGAACGTAACTACTGGCTGGGATGGTTGGGATTCAAATCAAGTAAAATAGAGATTGAGAGGGGTTCTGGTACGCATGAATATAGTTTGTCGGGAATATAGAAGTTAGAAAATGTTGCTTTATACTATGATAGACATTTCATTGTACAAAATACCATATGATATAACATGGTATATTGTACAATATATTGATGATATAGATACCCGACGTAATTTTAATATATATGATAAAATAGATCTAGATAAATTTAGATTTCTCAATAGAATAATAAGAACAAATAAAAGAAGTCATTGGAATTTTACACGATATAATTTTGTTGAAAACAATGAAAATACTATTCATAGATACATGAATATAGATGGTATTTCAACTATATGTGATGATTTAATGGATGTGAGAATTATCGTATCAGAAGATCAAGTAAGTTATAAATTGTTTTTTTACAGATTAAAGAGAATTCCTGACGACTCGATATATGACAATACTACCGACATTTATTATAAAGGCCCGTTAGAAAAGGATTATTATTGGCAAAATATTGGAACAGAATTTGTACTGGAATGAATTATTCATATCCAAATGTGTTCTCACCGGAATAGTAGACGTACAAAAATCCGTCTTCGTCTTTATTGGAATCATATAAACTTGAAACGATTGTATTTGTGGATGGAATAGAACCGTTCACAAAAATGAATATGGCTTTTTCAGATGGTAATTTCATGTTGAAAAGGGTGGTGTCAAAATGAATCATTTTTTTGTAATTACATCTTTTTTTGTTGCGATGGTAGAATCACCGACGCCAAAATTTTTTCTTCGATGCTGTGGCGGTAAGGAGGCGTTTCGGATTCATTCAAAATTGTAATAATATTATACTTTTTACGACGTCCACACATTCAGAAGTGCAGACATTAAAACAATGGCAAGGTTGTTCATGACTGGATTGAGAGAAGTTGATTCAAGGTCACCTTTGCCAACATTACGTATGACGCGAGAGGAAGAGAGTTACCACGGGACCACATGGTTTGAGTACATCGCTTGGCAATGGAGTATGACGAAGTTGAGACGGTTGTGGTCAAGCGAGCATCCAGACGTCAGCGATGCCAGAGAAGTGATGGATACAGTCGCCATGGTTAATGCGGTGGTTCTAGTGATGACTACGTCTATCTGCGTTACGTTGCAGAGAAAATACCGGATGGGATTTTACCAAACGTGTAACGTGAGTTGGAGCGACGTCAAATACACTACGGAGCTCCCGCTTTATGTTTCTGCGTTTTGTAGTTGCGAGGCGGTTGTGTTTTCTATATTATACCATCTATTAGCACCAACCAAGAGAATCTCTTTCCACATTTGGTGGAGAACCGGAAAATATGCTGTGCTCCTTACCGTGTTTCTCACTACAATTGCAACTGTGTGCTACCTCTTTATTGCTATGACAGAATGGTATATAATGTTGACAACCCGAGCTTGCCCGGAGCACCCTATTGATGCGAGTCACCATGGAAAAGTTGTATTCGTTGTGATCACTATCATTTACATCTTACTGCGTCCGAAGTTTTTAATACCTTTTTTTGGCGCATTTTCTCTTACTCTCTTTGGTGGGTACTTTCTAGTAATGGTTTTGTACAACTCGAGCGTATATTTCGGCAGCGTTGTGACACTAATGATTGCTATCGTCTTGGCGTTGTGCGTTTACCTGAATCATCTTCGCATGAATCTTGCTCTATGAGCTTAGTAGGATTTTTAGTCGGTAGCTACTTAGAAAGTAGTTGAGAGATAATCAAAGCAAAATGCTACAATCTACATAATCAATCTATCTAATTTCGTCATGATTTCAGACAACTGACTCAAAACAGCGGTTTTGAATACCAGCGGAACTTTTCCACCTAGACATCTTTTAATGGTTTTTGTTTTTTTTGTTTTATTGATTTTCTTTTCTTTCCTTTCTGTTTCTTTCGTGTTTTATTTTTTCTGCCACCGTGGTTTCCTCGGATTATTTTATACCAATATTGAAAAAATGTGTGTGGATTATCTTCTTTGTAATAGTCTATTAATGTTTGTTTATCTAAGGTTGTATATTCTTTTATTGAGTCTGTTGTTTTTATTGCTTTTCTTAAAGCAGTTGAACTTGCTTCACTTTCATCTGTGAGTTGTAATTCATTAATTTCTTGTATTTTTTTTCTTAACGTATTTGATTTTTTTTTACCTTTATCGCGACTGGCTAAAACTTCGCCAAGTGCGACTTTATCCCCCTTGTTCCAATTATTGCCTGATTTGTCGTCATAGTAAATGCTGATTTCTTTCTGCTTCCAATCTTCTTTAAAGTCAGGTTTTGGTCTACTTGTAGAGGTTACACCAAGAATGTCTATTTTTTCTAAGATTGTATAAGGGTCACCCCATCCAACAATACTTTCAAATGCGTTATCCCCACCTAGAATCAATATAGGTTTGGAGGCATATGGTATATCATATATAGTGTGAAATTCCTCAGCTGTAGTTGCAGTTGCAAGAGCTTTTGTCTCTTCCTTTCCGTATATAAATTCTGCTTTTGAAACAACTACAGCAAAATTTTCCATATTTTCTGGTATGACAGGAAATGTTTTTGTTTCTTGCTCTACAAAACATTTGTTCAAAACATCATCATTTTTTAAACTTTCGACAATTATTTTGAATCTTGATTCTTCACTTAAATATACATATGGGTCATCTTGTTTAACGGCGTTTGTTATTGACACCGAATCTTTGTTATATTTATTATTTGCCGGTGAAATAATGACAACACAATTAGACCCGTTATTAATTAACTTAATTCTCTTAAGTATGGATATATGAGATAATGTGCACGGTGAAAACGACCCTGGATAAATATAATACTTTGTTTCAGACATATATATAATTATAACATTAAAAGTTAGTTTTCTGAAAATATTTTAGAACATTATATTGCTAATACATATGAATATTCAAAAACATTTATTTTTATTATTTTCTATATTGGTTTTCGCCGCTGGTGGATATGTATATGCGAAAGAGTCTATAAAACAAATGGAAGGTTTTGAAGAAGAAACAGATGAAGAAGATGAAGATGTTTCTGGAAATGATGTACCTAACTTGTCTTCATCAACATGTCCTGATATGTTTCACTTTGTAAACGAACTTTAATAGTATCCAATGGATATATACACAACCAAGAACTAAGACCAGCCATACTTCCAGAGAAGACGATACCACTTCATATAAACTGACAAAAGAGAAAAGAAAAGCGACTAAAACTCATGCAAAACTGAAAGGCTTTTTTGCGACAAAAAGTAATTATAAAAGAGCACATGAAAAACAATGAACGACCAGGAACAAAAGCAAAAGTTAGAGGATTTCTCATGGGATATGTGCATACTTCAGAATAGTGCAAGACTATGTAAGAAGTGTCAAATATTGTACAATATTATAATTGTTTATTACAAGATTTATTTATTCATATAATATAATATGAGTGTTCCAAGAGTTTTAACAGATTTAGAAGTAGCACAAATTAGACGTGTACATGAGTTTTATGATTTATCTGAACAAGAACTTACGAGGCGAGTTAGGGAATCTATTATTAAGTATAATGTGGGTCAATGGGTTATGATGAAAATGGGTGATGTGAAACGAGTCGGAAAAGTTACCGAAATTCCCGAAGATGGAACAACATATATAGATCAAATGCTTATTCCAAATGATAACTATATGATGACATGGAAGAATGATAGTGGTGATTGTGAATGCATTCGCCATGATGAAAGTGGTTCTGTATATTTCATTCCAGACAATGAAAGACATTATTTTGTTAAAATCTATAATCCAGAAACAAAATCCACTGATTTGGCATTAGTTTCTGGTACAATATTTAAACCTATGAAAAACGTAGCTAAGCAATTGATAAAATATAGTAAAAGTATAAAAATAAAAGCAATATCTCCTTTAAAAAAAAACCTCAATGATGATGTGTTTAACCACATTGTTGGATTTTCGGGAGGACGTAAAACTAAATCCAAAAAAAACGCGAAAAATACCACCAAGAAACGAAGAAACAAGAGAGTTTAAGTGGTCGTTGTTTTATTCATAATTGAATTGTGAATAAAAATTCCATCCTTCATCTAGGAACGTTCCCCACGAATGCGGCGGGCTAATTGCATGTCTTTCGGCATGATAGTCACACGTTTCGCATGAATGGCACAAAGATTGGTATCTTCCATAATTCCTACCAAGTAGGCTTCGGTTGCTTCTTGAAGCGCTAGTAACGCGGTACTCTGAAAACGCAAATCACACTTGTAATCCTGAGCAATTTCACGTACCAAACGTTGAAACGGCAATTTGCGAATCAAAAGTTCGGTCGATTTTTGATACTTGCGAATTTGACGAAGGGCAACGGTTCCTGGACGATAACGATGAGGTCTTCTCAAAACTCCGTAAACAGGATTTGTTTTTCTGAATGATTTGGTTGCCAATTCCTTCCTCGGTGCTTTTCCACCGGTAGATTTACGTGCTGTTTGCTTGGTTCTTGCCATTTTTTCAAGGGCTTTTCACAGAGAGTACTAATTAAATTTTTTTTATATATCTTCTAAACTACGAAAGGGTAGAATTAATGAGGGTTTCCGGGGTGGGAGAATTAATTTTATTTTATTTTTAACCAAGGAAGGATTATAATTCTCAACAATCCACTTGACAATATTATCATCTTCAACGACTACTTTACGTGGTTCTTTCTTTTTACGACCTCTTTTATTTTTCGAATTTGACTGCTTGTTGTTTGATTTATTATTTGGCATTTGTTTTTGCTTGCAGTTTTTTTTTTCTCGACGACCGACAGACTTAACTTAACATAATATATTTTTGGCGATAATCATAGTATCCGGAGGTTACTGAAACACAAATCCAGAGATGCCTTCAAGGTTCTCCGCACTGACCAATGCAGTGAATGAGTGGTTCCAAATCCATGGAAAGGTTGTTTTCACCTTTGCTGTCTTCAACATACTGCTCGTCGTATTTTGCGTGGTGTATTGGGGCGTTGGTCTCCCCATGTATCCATTGAATACAGTCGACGCAACTACTACCGCTAGTCCAAGTTGGTTTCATGGAAGTAATGTGTTGGATGGATTCCATGCAGACCTTTCGAAGATTGTTTCCGACTACTATACAATGCAGTGGTGTATTTTCTCTCTTGCTCTTTACATGGCATATATTTTACGGGATATGTACTATGCTCAAATAAGTGCACTCTTTCAAGTGTATGAAGAAATAGAACGTTCAAACGGTATTTTACGGGATATGTACTCTTCACAACTACAATCACAGAGAGTACTGCATGAAGGAGTAGGAGATTTGAGCCGTATTTACAATTTAATTAAGTACGAACCAGAAGCATTGACACGTGTGGTACAAGAAATTAAAGACAATATCGATGAAAAATGTGATGGTTTCGAAGATTTATTGAGGAAAATCATCAGAATAATGCCTGAACATCCAATAGATATAAGAGATGCAGTTTACTCATTCCAGGATATGACAGAAGATTTGTTGAGCAAGATAAAAAGAGAAATACGTATGTTAAGGATTGACTCGGTAAACGATGGCGAAGTGAAAGAAGAAATGGTAGAGTTAAGCGCATCAAGTGCTGAAGCATCTGGTGCAGAAGAATCAGAAGTACCTATAGTACCTACTATTACACCAAGACAAAAACGTGGAAGAAAACCGAATGTTTCTACTTCTAGTTCTAGTTCTAGTTCTACTACTAGACCATTGTTGAGTAGTACGAGATTAGGTAGCCGTCGCGCGAATGAAATGATTCAACAAGCAACACAGTAGTAACTGATGTACGAAATGTAATCAATATATAACAACTACATAATGGATAGAAATATTGGAAAAGTTGTTTTTTTAAATCTACCTAATACCAAGCGACCTCAACATCGGTGGATTGTAAGAAAAAGAGATGATCCGATTGGAATATAATACTTATAATCTATAATGATCTAGCTACCATACAACTACTTATAAATTAAGTATCCTACAACTTCATCCGATTGAAGAATATGTATATTTATTTTATATAATGCCAAATAAAAAAGGGCCTAGAAGGATATCTAAAAAGAATATAGATAAAAGAATCACAGCCAAATTATACAGATTCCCAAAAGCATTTCGTCGTAAAACAAACAAAAATAAATTAGAAAGTAGAAGTCCTTTGCCAAATAACTGTCCTATTTGTTTGAAGCCATTTACTCCAAAAAATTTAGCAATATTGGATTGTGGTCATAAATTCCACTTTCGCTGTATTTTGAAAGATGTAACTAAAACTAATGCTAATAAACTATGTCCAATATGCCGTGCACCTGTAGACAAAGATAGTTCTTCGTCGTGTGTACCAAACTCATCGGAAGACCCTGCTCCATCACAATTTAATATGCCACGACCACCTGCAAATCACAGATTAAATGAACGACAACTCATGCAATTAGAAAGAGTTCGGGACAGATATGGTAATCGTGCTTACCTAGATGATAGAGGTATTTTCGGGTATCCATTGTATTTATATGATGCAAATGGTGAAGATATCGGATTTTACATAGATTTTGAAGATGATTACCCACATATATTATAACTCAATTATTCAATTAACATAATCATTATATTCTTTTAGAACCGTATTTTAACTAATAACTAACTAGTAAAAAAATGATTGATAATTAATTTGATTGAGTAGCACCAGGGTTTTCTACCGATTCATTAATTCGTAATGCTGTTCCTGCTTTAAATTTTGTTTTTTTGGTTACTTTAACGCCATTGTATGGTGAATTCAATCTTATTAACTCATCTACGCCACCGTCTATTGTCAATGAGGAACAAATTGTAACACAAGTGTCATTTTCCAGACAATAATACAACTGCTTTTCAGTTACAATTCTACCATTGTTTGGATTGTCATTGTGATTACGTTTTTTATTACCAGGCTCTTTAGTTACGATAAGCTTCTTCTTTTTCTTATCTTTCGCATGTTTACCATTGGCAATTACTTCTTCTGAAGAAGAAACAGAAGTAACTGAGTTGCTTCGGGTTCTACGAATCGATTGTTCATCAGCAGCAATAGAATTGCTTCTACCTCGTTTTCCTCCACCTGATGAACTAATTTTGACGCCAAAACGTGGATTGGTTTTTATTTTGACGTCATTATTGTTGGAACTTTCCTTAACATTTGATGACTCCATTTCACGTTTTTTGTCTTCATCATATTGCTGAGACCATTTCATAATTTCATCTTCCTCCTCTTCTTCTTTCGGTAAAAATCCCAACCGTTTTTTAGATATGTTGTATGAACGAGATGGCATTTCTTCAGTAGAGGCTTCAACCAATTGCGGCGAAGCAATTACATTGCGATGCTCCTCCGATGAAAAAGGATTGGACCAGATTTCTCCAGGTGGGGAATATTCAAAGAAACGTTCATATTCACGCAATGTAGCATTGAATGTAGCATTTGTATGAATGGGGTCGCATAGTAGGACATGATCAATAATATTGTACTGAGTTATTTCTGTGTATCCATTTTCATTGCGTTGACTTTTCATGATCACCAAATCATAACAGAATTTGTGATAAAGACCAGGAAATTTCAGGAAATCATTCCACATTTGCTCGATTTTCACAGAAGGGCTCATCATCGGAACAGTTCCAATATCTTGCTTTGCTGACTTCAATACCAAGAACTTTTTCAACTCAAGAAGTTCTTGTTCAGAATGACCGAACCACTTGGTCATAATGCTCAAATCGAAATCCATACGTTGAGCACATGCCATATAGAAGGTTGCCATTTCCGTGTAGTATTCCTTGCATTGGTCTGGTGTTACAGGACGTTCCCTCTCCATTCTTCTATGTTTCTTGTTATTATGACCATTTTGCCATGGGTAACTGGCGATATCTTTTTTTTTTATTATTTTTGGCGATATCCAATATGTGTTAAGATGGATATACTTATTTTTCCATAAAGTAACTGTAAGGCGTAGAGAGAGATGTCCCACGACCGTCCTTTCCGAGAGGACATTGAAAACAAGTGTGCAGATGAACTCATCGAAATGTATTCCATCATCATCAAACGGGCTATAGCATCGAAAGACGAAACATACATTCCGGACCTCAATGGAACAATTAAAGATGCAACATTGCGATTATTAGAATTAGGAGTGGAAATAAATGCAGTGTATGATGACTACGTCAAGGAAAACAAGGAAAGAAAAAGACGCGAGGTAATTGACCTTGTTGAATTGGAACACAAAGAAAAATTGGATGGATGTGAAATGATCAACAATTTATTATCCAGTACGAAGAAAAGAAAAAAGAAATCTTCTAATACTGCATTGAATAATCGGGTACGGCTATTCTCTCATGGTGGTGGTATTACTCCTCCACGGAATGGCCGTAGTGATTCGGACCCTGTTCAAAATCGAAGAACGAGTGCTCAAAGACCAAAACGCAGTCATTCGGACGGTGATATTGAAGAAAAACATGAATCTGAAGATTATGAACAAGAAGACGATGAAGATGATTATGAAGAAGAAGACTCACCACCCAGATTTGCCACTATCAAAATAGAGAAAGATGATAGTACTCAAAAAAGAGGGCCCGGAAGACCTCCCAAAAATAAAGAGAGGATTCCAAGAATGCTTGCTCGTCTCCAGTAATGAAAATGGATACAGATTAATTATATTTTATCTCTAAGAATAGATAGTTAGTATTTTGATGATGATAATATAATAAAATCAAATGATTTAAGTGTATCTATCTATTGCAATGAGTTTAAAATTAATGTAATCTTAGATTCAATTTTTATATTAATACATGTACTAGTACATAGCTAAGAACTACAATGTACAATACTATTTTCTAATTATCGTTACTAGTACCTCTACGTAATCTAGGAATTCCATCAGAAGATTCACTTTGAGTGTCTTTTAGTCCATTACCGAGATTCAACAACATTTGTCTATTGGTACTGTATCCTTGGGAAATCCATTGTCTATCTGTAGGCCAGTTGATGCTTTCAACTACATCCTCGTTTCTGACATCATCCAACAAATTACGTAGAGCATTCAATTGAGAAACAAACCCAGTATCATCTACACGTAGAATTGCAGACATTGCTTGTAATAATGCAGCAATATCAGTATTTTTCTTTTTGGTACGCTTACTTTGCTCATTTGCATTCTCACGTGCCACTCTTTTAATCTCATAATCCTTGTAATTGTAGATGCGATGAAATAAATTGTACGTAGGACCCGACCCGAACTTGAAATACAAACACACTAGAATCAAACAAGTGAAGGAACAACGTTCAGTAATGATTTCATGAATGTACGTCTTGCACATGGAAGAACCGTTTCCTTCAAATAAATTGCTGGATGTCCCAATCAATTTGGCACAAATGTCACTTTCTTTCATACCAGCGTTACCATGAAACCCCGGCATCCAACGAGGTCCGTGATAGAACCATGCCTCCATGCAAATGTACAATACATTGTAAAAGTAGAGTGCAATGTTGTATACAGAAGTACTCATCATATTCATGAATCCGACAATGCTTGTTTGAACTGTATCGACAGTAGAATAAAAAAAATCTTTCACAGAATCGGCAGTCATAGGAAGTTGACGGACAGGGGAGTCTACTATCTTGTTGGGTTCTATGGTCTGAACGAATTCGTTTGGATTATATATGGACTGAATGAACGTTTTGGGAGTAACTTCTTCACCATCCATGTGATTTTGTGGCAGTTTTTTTTTTGTTTTCCTATATATTTTTATTTTTTTGGAGGTCGTACTTGTTATCGCCAAAAATATCTTTATGTCATAATTGTAACAATGGGACCCAAGGGGAAGTTGTATGAACGTCACATTCGCGAGTTGAAAGATCTTCACGAGGACATGAGTCTTAAACTTGCCAAATTTGATAACCTGATGGACGTTATTTCGACAAAGAAAAGCACCGTACTTGGAAAAGATAGAAAGACAACTACATATGTGAAAAATATCATGCTCTCAATACAGAAGTGTCGTGAAAAACTTGATGGCGAATTGGAGAAATGGACTAAATTAACCGATATGTTTGTAAGAGAGGAAGAATCTTCACCAGAACACTTCGTCTCTGATGATACTGATGTGGAAGATGACTCTCATGACACAAGGCCACGTTCTATGTCCTCTTCCACAACAAGTTCATTAAATACCATACAAAGCAATATTGAAATATCTCCTCCAAAACGTCTTTATGAAGATAATGATGATATACATGATGATACACCTGGTACTGAAGGACCCACATTCACAGTATCTGATAAAAAAAGGTGGATGATTCAAATGAAAAAATGGTTGGCTAACTATAACTATGAGGGAAAATCAAGTGATGATATAATTTTAGAAATAGAGAATGAAAATATTCATGAAAACGATATGTATGCAAAATCTTTGACTGAATTAAATAAAGATGTATTGGCTAACATTATGAATAAATTAACATTGAACGATGACTTCTCTTATAATGATGTTTTGGACCATGTCAACACATTTGGAAACCTTTTCATGACTTTGTTTGAATACAAAAATATCTATATTTCTGTTGAAAAACTCAAGTTTATGTATGAAAATATACATGGTAAAGAATCCTCTATGTGGTATGTGGAAAATCCAGTTACTGGTTATAAAGATGGGTTTGGCATCTTTATAAAACATCTTTATAAAAAAAAGACGCCAATCAATATAGAATCGTGGATATCTAGTTTCAATATTGATAAAAAGTATAGAATTGATGCTATTTCCGGATTCATTGGAGTTCAATCCGCGAAAATCTATCGTCTATTTGAAACCTACTTGGATGATTGCATCCCTGATACAACAAAACATATTGAGGTCGTAGATGAGAGGATTGCATTTTTTTTGCAAAGTTATGGTAGTATTATTGCTCACCTCGACGAAGAAACGAAGAAAGAGTATGTCAAGTTTAATTTTACAACCAACTCAATTGATGACTTACTGAAACACAATATAATCGGCGGTGTTGATGAGGCTACTCTAAGACCTATAGTGGTCTCGCTTAAAAGAGTTATTATTTACAAACCGAATAATGAGAAAGCAAAAATTAGAAATCGTTATGTCCAAAAATTATGGGATAAAAGGTTGTATACGTATGAAGAAGTTCATATCTTCTTTGAGAATTGTCCTTTTTTACAAGATAATTGGATCTATTTTGGAGATGCTTTCCAGGATTTTTCAAACCCTACATTCCAGAAGTTTTTCGCAAAAAATATTGTCATTTGTTGGTACATGGATAATCGTCACGTCTACAACGTTGCAAAATGCATTGAATTATTTATCAATGAATTGGATATTAATGATTTGACGTGGAAAGTGGAAATACTAAAAAATGTTTTATGTGAATTATGTGAAATAAATGAAGATAAAGAGGCAGATAGCATTGAAGTAAGGAATGTAATGTATCAATTGATTGGAGAATTATCTGATATTTTACCTACAGAGAGTGCTGATCGCATACGTAAGTTATTGTTTACACAAAAACAAACAGATCTAGAGACTGTATTTAGAGGTGAATATGCTCTCACTTTGGTAGAAAAACAATCACCTGAAAATGGTGGTAATTATGGTTTATATAAAATTGTAGAAAAACCAATGAATCATCGAAACAAAAATGTGGACGATATACTTTTATTGAAAGAAACCGAACTGACAAAAAGTGAATATATTCACTCTACGGATTCTGAATATACAAATTGGCTTCATCATAAACGCAGTTATATTCGGATTGCCTCGTGGAACGTTTCTTGTACCAATGGGTTTGATGTACCAAAAACAGAGGGTGCCTTGCATGAAAAACTAGACAACATTGTGACTATTGTACTGAAGAGTTTTTCGGATATTATTGCATTACAAGAGTTGCCACTGAAACTATCAGTCAAGAAATCAATAGAGGACGATACAAAGGTACAATACCATTTCAATGATATCAAGGAAATTTTGTTAAAGAAATTATATGAAAAAACCTTTCATAATTGGGAAATTGTCTATTCTACTGCATTTCATGAAACTACTTCCGTTATAAAAACAAAAAAGACCGAGGGACAAGAAGTTTATGCGTTTTTATTTAATTCCGACCTTATTTCATATACTAGTATTGAGACAGAAGTACAAAAAGTATTAGACAAACGTGATAAAAAACATCGATTATCACGTTTACCTTGTTTTGGTAAATTTAAATCCAATCAATTGGAAATCATTTTATGTAACATGCATTTGGCACCAGACCTTAAAAATGCAAAGAAAGAGATAAGAGACTTAGGTAAAATTGTATTACCTGCCCTTAAAGAACAGTTTTCCAATGGTGATTATCAAAAAATCATGTTTGTTGGTGACTTCAATATGAGTTACACCACAAAAGGTTGTTTTTCTGACCCGTTACCAGAATATGACACTTGGTTGGATTTCAAAAATGCTCAATATGGTCCATGTATTACAGGGTGTTTTACCAATGTATTACATAACAAATGTTATGACAATATCTGGATACATTATTCACTTCGTCATTTACGTTATTTTAACAGATCGTTAATTTCAACAAATACTTCAGATAAGGGTGTTTTTAATATGCGACATTTTCCTGAAATTGAAAATGAATTCAACTTCGGAGAACGAAATATCATTAAATTCAAAAAAAATACAGTGATCATAATCTTGTCTTTATTGATTTGAAAAATAATGAACCCATGCACTGGAATACCCGTCCTCAAATTGTTATCGATGAACGTTAGTTAATTAGTATTATCGTAATTTTCTCGTAGATTTTGTAGATCTTTTTATAAATCTAGAAATGGTTTTCCTAGCATTATCTTGTTTACTTAGTGTCTTTAATCGATCTAATAATCGTTTATTACCTGAAGATGCAGCAATGGTCCATATATTTTGATTACCTTTCTCTGCTTTTAAATAATACAAATCTGGACGTGATTCAAATAAGGATATAATTTCCTTACGATCTAATAAATACGCATTATTTATAGCATTTAATATCGAAAAATTCGAGAGTAACAATGTTTTCACATTTTCAAGATTATTGTCATAGACAGCCGATTCTATTGTTGATCCTTTCCATGTTTCTTGAAAAATTTCTTTTAATTTTTCGCCACAATTGGTAGTCATTCTAACATTAGCACCTTTTTTCACTAAGAATTCTGCAATTTTCATGTCATCATGATTACATGCAAGTTGTAATGGTGTATCATTTTCGTAGTCTCTCACGTCTAAAATTGCTCCATTTTCTACAAGAAATTCAGTAATTTTCATGTGATTTTGTTGGCACGATTGATGTAGCGGATATGTGTTTGCTTGTCTGTTTATATTTTCACCATTTTTTACAAATTCTTTTATAAGTGCGAGTTGTTTATCTTCATCATTGTTATGTGTTGTTGTTTCATCTATATTTTTAATTGCAATAGTTATAACAGGTTCTTCTTGTTGTCCTTCGCGAGCACCTTTCTTATATAATTTCAGTGCTATAGAATTATGTCCTTCATTCATCGCTAATGTAATAGCGGTATTTGCCTCATATTCTTCTTCTAGATTCAAGTGCTGTCTTGATATTAACTCCTTCTTCAGTAATATATCAACTATAGACTCGAAACCATGATGAGATGCAAACATTATTGGAGTCATTGCACCTTTATCAGGTTTCAAATAATTTGCACCGGCATAAATGAGTTTTTTGGCAATTTTTTCATATTGCAACTCCAGTACTAATGTCAATAAAGTGGGGTTCATACTATTTAATATTGCTGATTCTGGTTCCACTGTCCATTTCATATCAATGTGACCTAAATAATCATCTATACCAGAAACATTATCAAGTTTTTCTAGTATTGTCGATTTTGTGTTTTTTTCCAGTCGCGAATCTTTATCTATTTTTTCTTTGATTTCTTCAAGAAGTTGATTCATTATTATATATAGATGTGGTGATAAAAAGTTTGGTTAAATATTTTGCCCAGAATAAATGATGTCTACTTCTTCATGTGGGTACTCGTATTCATAAACTGTATTTGTACAAATATCAAGCAAATATGTTTTCCCTTTTATTTCTATTTTTTTGCATTCTATTTCTTCATATTCACTATCACTATCATATTGATTATCGTATTCACTATGAGAACAGGATTCATTTGGCCATGGTTCTTGTTGTTCCTCTTTGATTTCACATATATCACATGCACAGTCGACAATGGTATTGATTTGGAATTCATGTTCCAAATCAATTAATTTTAGTTTATATTTTTTGGCCATAGCGGTAATTTTTTCATGGAAATACTTGGCTACAGTACAATGATTTATTTGCATGATGAATTTGAATTTATCTATGTTTTAGTTTACAACACAACTAGAGTTGATTTTCAATTTTTTTTGGCTTGATTATAGATGGAAAATTTATAACATGGGTAAAGTATATAATGAAAATAGTTTCGTTATTGCTTCTTTTACCACAAGTTCTTTGCCAAGATTCTCCATGTGTTTGTACAACGGTACCGTGTCCTCAGGTTGGTGAAAATAATATAATTATGGGAAAAGGTGGCGCAAATATAACATATATTTACGAAGAGCATGATAATATTCCTGTGGTAATAAAGGGTGAAGGGTATGTATATCCATCTTCATTAGGAAATGGATCTGACACTACATCATGTACTAGAAAATATGCACGTATGTTGGAAGACGATGGTGCTGACTCATGTGACGCTGGTCATATTTTAGCCAATCATATGGGTGGATATGGAAACGAACCGTTGAATATATTTCCACAGAATTCATCAATAAATAAAGGTGTATATAACCAATTTGAAGGCAAAATATACGACTGCATATTAAATGCATCATATGGATTTTTGATGTGGGAGTTTTATTATGAAACCTATGAAAATACACAACCCAATAAAGTGATATACAGTGCGGAATTTGCAGACTCAATATGCGATCCATTATATGAAGAGTTTACAAATTAATAACAAAGAACTACATAATAACAGATGAAATAATATAAATATCTGTCATTATTGAAACACGCAAGTTATGCAAATAATTTGAAGTTGAATATTAAATACATTGATAGTGAACAGATAAATCCCGATGAAGACATCAAGGATATGGATGGAATAGTCATACCTGGTGGATTTGGTATAAGAGGTATAGAAGGTATGATAAGAGTAGTTTCTTATTGTCGAAGATCAACAGCATAAATTTTACGTGGGTAGTCAATTTCATCCAGAATTCAAAAGTTCAATTGAAAACCCGTGTCCATTATTCAAAAGTTTTATCGAAACGATATAAATATTATATCGTGAAACTAAAGAGTAAAAGGTATGAATGAATTTAATCGCGATCATTTTTGGTACGATTTCAAACAATTTGGAAATTTGAGTAATTTCAACATTGATGAATTGAAACGTATGGGTGAAATTATCTTGACAAACGTTGCCAATTTTACATTGGTTGAATTTAGAGAAATCGAAAAATACTTGATAGAATTGACCGCCGCTTTAACAGGGACAAATAATGAAGGCTTTGAAGCGGTTATAAATTTATGTTTCACGTTTGAAACCGAATTGGAACGTATGCGGAAACAAAATAAAGAATTATCGGAATATTTATATCCAAAAATAAGCAAAGGTTTCAAAGGTAGTCGTTTATATAATCCATGGAAATTACGAATCATGTGCGGTGATGAGGAAGACCAAGAAATGCCCTATTATCTATTAAAAGAATTGCAATGTGAATCTAGAGCCCACCATTATTATCTAATGATCTATGTTTACGATTTGACCTTGAGAATGCAAAGGTGTAAAAGTGAATTAATAAAATATGAGTTAGCCCGTTATAAAAAAGTCCAGTCTCTACCATTGGACTGCATGATAAATGAAATATTATTGGAATATGTATTTTTGAATAAAGATTTTGTTTTTTTCAGCAGCAAACTTTCGAAACAAACATTTCGTACTAAAAGTGTTTTTTTATATCCAAATAATATCAACATGATGAACCATTACGATAAAATATTATTTGATTGGGAAAAAATGGAATTTCATAGTGTGTTGAATGAAAAAAAAATGCGACTATAAAATGATGCCTATTTATTAGTGTTTTCATTTTTATTAGTATTTTATGTTAAAAAAATAAAAAAATTGAATTGTTTTTTTATGTTTTCCGAATATGCACAAATTACCAGCAATTATTGCAATATAACCATGTCTCAAGTCGAAACTACTACCCCAGTCAATAACGAAGTAAAGAAACAACCTATTGTAAAACTAACGGATAAATACAATAGATATGTTGTTTTAATTTACAAGTTATTAAATGAAATGAAGAATACCGATGCAATTTCCGAGGACACTTACATCGCAATGTTGAAAGGTGCAACTCCTTTGTTTCAAGACGGTGCAGCCCAAAAAGAATATTTGGAGGATTTCTTTGAATCCTACAAGGGTTTGAAAAATAATATGAATTCCGAATTACGCATTTTGAATAAACCTGTCAAAGAAAAGAAGAAGAATATGACTGGTGAACCGCCAAAGAAACGCGGCCCTAAGAAGAAAGAGATCGTTGATAATCGCTCTGAAGAAGAGAAATTAATTGACAATCTTGTCCAGGCAGCACAGAGTGCTGCTACCGAGGATTCCACAGCACAGAGTGCTGCTACCGAGGATTCCACAGCACAGAGTGCTGCTACCGAGGATTCCACAGCACAGAGTGCTGCTACCGATACCAAGGATTCAAATAATGAAAATATTGATAAAAACGAAATCAAAGATGAAGTTGAATGTGTTGTAGCCATTGTCGATAAGCCAAAAATGCAAAGAAAGAGAAAACCAAAGAAAGAAGTTGTCAATGTGGATTGTATAGAAGATGGTTGTAAAACTCCTGAACTATCTGATTTGTCTCAATCATTAGAGACACCTGAAAATGTACCCAAGCCCAAAAAGACTCCGAGGGCTCCTAAGAAACAGAAAAAAGAGGTAACTGTGGAAGTTCCAGTGGAAATTCCAAAAATGGAGGAATTAAATGAAGAAGACTATAGCAGCGACGAGGAAGAAATCGTTGTCAGACGATGGAGTTTCGAAGGTAAGAATTATTTAAAAGATGAAGAAAATAATGTTTATGATTGTGATACACAGGACGTAATTGGTAAATTCAATTCATCGACGAATGAGTTAATACCATGTTAGTTAGGATTTTGTAGTTAGTGTTAGATAAAAAATAATTTTTTAATTATAAATCATTTTTTATTGCATTTTATCATTGTATTTTTTATTGCAACTAAATATCACTGTCACTGATATCATCAATGTTGTCGTCATCATCGCTGTTATACACGTTTTCTATATCCTCCGTAGTCAAAATGCGATAACCACCCCAACCACTGATCTTCGAACTGTATTTACCCAATTCGGCATCCAAACGTTCATGTACATCTTTATTAGTAGGACCGCCCCGACCATAAGTACCTTGATACCAATTTGCAAACTCGTTGTTGATACCCGTTTTGGTAATGCGACCGTTTGGATCCTTGACGATTTTTTCACTAATGAATTCACTAATGTGATCTTCACGATCCCTATATTTCTTACTTGCAGCATCCACAATTTTACAAGGTATCAAACGACCCATGGATTTTTCATCAGGAGCACTAAAGAGTATGTCCACCAACATGGACATGAAGACTTCACTCCATTCATCGAATTTATCATTGATTCCAGGATCTTTCTTGAACTGAAATGGACGATCCGGATCATCCACCTCAGGAGTATCCGTAAATGTACTCATAAAAGGAACTACCGCAATACGACGCCATGTACCGTGATCCGTATTACTCACTTTCGGTAAATTATTCGAACAAACACACAATTTGAATTGGGGGACAAACTGAATAGGTACTCCCCACATGGGTCTACCACGAATGGGTTCCACACCACTCACCAATTCCTTCATAGCGCCATCATTGATTTGATCGTTTTTCGATGGCTCTTGCATAATAGCCACACGCAGACCTTTAAGCATAACAATATCTGGCGATGCACTTCCTTGTTTCTGACGTGCCTGAGTAATCATCGATATCGGCACACTACCATCATGATAATCACCGAAACATTTTTTCAATAAATCCGTAAACACCGATTTACCATTTGCACCACCACCAATATAAATATGCAATTTTTGATCTTTATTGATTCCCAACAGCAGCGATGCCAGATGTTTCCACATATACTCCCGCAATTCTGGCAAGGGGAACAATTTCTCCATGAAGTCTTCTATTTCTTTGATAGTCTTCCCGCTACGCTCTCTATCCAATTTCCTATAATCAATATTTGTGCATTTTTGTAGATAATCATCAGGTCGTCCATTTCGGAATTCACGTGTTCTCATGTCCAATACGCCATTATTGAAACACAACAAATAGGGATCTCCATCCAAGTTGTTCATAAATTTCTGATCGGGGTCAAAGAACAATTCACGGGCTTCCTTCATAATGTGATCTTTATGTGTAGTCTGTGATAATTTCATGATAATCTCTAGAATCTTGTTCGTCATACTTTCGGACTTTTTCAACGATTCTTCTGATTGGTTGTTATCACATAAGGATAGTCCAAAATCATCAATCTTTTTGCGATATAAATCCCGCAATTCCTCTGAAATAGCCTTTCTCAGACTTGTACCCGAATCGTTTTCAACCCATCGATGATTTTGAAATTTATACCACTGGTCGGATTTCACTGCCGCGCAATTGTATTCATGATTTTTCATCATAAACAATATTTTCGCAATATCAGCATCTCCACAACCAATGTTTTTCTCATTTTTAATCACACCCATAGGAGTAATATTTTTTATCGACAAACGCAAATAGTAGTCAATGTGATTTTCTTGTGCCTTTTTGAATTCTGACGGATTATCAGTTTGAGCCCAATATATGATGGAACCCTTGGTAAGACCAGTTTCTCTCCTTCGATCCTTCCAAATATCCATTAAATCACTGATATTATTGATACTAAAGTTTTCCCATTGCGAACTAAACATAATCCAAGCGATCCACAATTTATCACTCATGTTACGTAGTGCCCAACCAACACGTATCCACTTATCATAATTAATATAATATTGACTCGGGAGGATCATAACCAATTCAGCCGCTTCCAAAATATCATGCTCATTGACATTTAATGATTCTTTGAAATTTTCAAATGCTTCTTTGACTTCAGCCATGCTCTGGAAATGAGTATGAGAACTGGGTAGATTTCCACCACTGTATTGTGTTCGTGATACAACGTTCTTCTTTTTTTCACTATTTTTTTCCTTATATTCATTGTGTATAGGTATGAATGAATCAGACAAGAAGAAGTATGGGTGATCGTTGTATCTAACCGACAATTTCTGGAAATCTTTATTGTAGTCGAATTTACGAATGTTTGTCACACTCTCTATGAAATCATCATCGTTTTCATCAAATTCAAATTCAAATACATGTGTCAAACGATATGTATCATGATTGGGCTTTTTTGATCCATAGAGTTGCCAATTCGTTGTACCTTGAGATATTCCCTTGTCTAAGACATCCTCAAAAGTATTTATTAACGGCAAATGCCCCCATATCTTTTGTAATCGTTCAATCATTGCCTCGCGCAACAACATTTGTGTCTCACGATCGCTTTGAATACCAATGATCATATGAATACCATCCTTTGTCACATTCTTTTCTTCGAGTCTATTTACATTGGGTTTTTCGAATATGTAAACCGGAAAGGGTGTATCGGTAAATTGAAATATATTTTTCAATTCCTCGCGATACTCAGATATCATCAATTTTACATCATTATCGGTATATTGTTTAGACCTCGTTTCCAGTGTATACCGGAAATCGAAATCTACCACAATAGGGCCGTCATTTAATCTTTGTTTTTCAGTAAGCGACTCGTCACGATTTTTTGAAACTACATCACGATAATACAGTGGCAAGAATTTGCTAAAGTATTCATTGTCGTTGATGTGATATTTACCACCTGGCTGTATCCGTGTATTGGTTACCTCACAAGTGTCCGTTTTTGTGACGACATGTGCATTCAGAAATGAATAAAATGTTTGTCGCTTATTCTCCATATGAAACTATAATATATCTACATTATAAATTTTTGAATTCAATTTTTTTATAAATATTTTTTGTTGTCTAGTTTCTATGATTTTTTACGCAATCATTCGTTTGTGATATAATTGTTTTTTATGATGTCTATATATGAAAAAAGACATCAATAACGACAATATTCACGATGCGGTTTTACTTTGGATAAAAAATAGAGAAGTGGCATTGACTATGTATGGACCCATTGAAGAATGGAATACATCGCAAGTAACCAATATGGAGGGATTATTCAGAGACTGCGAAGAATTCAACGATAATATAGGAGAATGGAATACTTCCAATGTAAAAAATATGTCGTATATGTTTTATAAAGCAAAAGTATTTAATTGTGATATTGGACGGTGGAATACTTCGAATGTAATAACTATGTCGAATATGTTCTACTATGCACAATGTTTCAATAAAAATATCAATTCATGGGATGTATCCAATGTTACGGATATGTCATACATGTTTTTCCGAACGCTTGTATTCAATTCTCCACTGGATAAATGGAACACCGGTAAAGTAACAAGTATGACTTATATGTTCTATTATTCACATTTGTTTAAACAACCTATTGGTAATTGGAATACATCAAATGTCATGGATATGTCGTATATGTTTTACAGTGCCGCCAAATTCAATAACAATATTAATGATTGGGATGTATCCAATGTGACAAAAATGTCATATATGTTCTATGGTGCAATTTTATTCGATATGCCTTTGAATAAATGGAACACAAGCAAAGTGGAGAATATGCGCGCTATGTTTAATGACGCTACGGAATTTGATGGCGATATTGGATCCTGGGATGTTTCGAATGTAACCAATATGGCATTTATGTTTTATAAAGCACGCAATTTCAATGGTAAAATTCATAAATGGAATACAGGAAATGTCACCACTATGGACTCCATGTTTTATAATGCCAAAAAATTCAATCAAAACATTGAAAATTGGGATACATCCAAGGTGACAAATATGTCGCACATGTTTTTCGGATGCAAAGACTTTTGTCAAAATGTCAAAATGTGGGATGTTTCTGAAGTGGAAGATTTTGAACGTATGTTCAAAAATGCTATCAAAATGGATGAAGTTTGGGAAGCACCTGAAGATCCGGATTATGACTATTTTAATGAAGACATTTCTGATCAAAATATTAATGATGCTGTGCATTTATGGACAATTAATAAACCGTTGGCCATACGCAAATATGGTCATATTTCCGAATGGGATACATCAGAAGTAACCAATATGTCGCGGCTTTTCAAAAACAATCATAAATTTAATGGAAAAATCGATAATTGGGACGTAAGTAAAGTAACAAATATGGATGAAATGTTCATGAATGCAAATAGTTTTCAAGAAAATCTGGATAGATGGAATGTTTCGAATGTACAATCGATGAATAATATATTTACAAATGCTGGTATAACGAGTGACTCGGTGCAATGGCACAACGAGCCTATTTCCATAGATACAGAAAGTTCTGAAGTAAATCATGGAAATAATGATTATCGTGGAAATAATGATTATCATGGGAATAATGATAATCATGGAAATAATGATAATCATGGAAATAATGATAATCATAGTTTGGTCTTCACATTCTCAAAGGGTAATAAACAGAAACGTGTTGTAAAACCCAATTTTTTCATGTAAGTAAAAAATTGAATATTAAATAAATGAATGTGTATATACAAAATTAACAAAAGTACAATGGAAAATATTGATAAATCGAAGATCACTCGCAATGACATAATACATGCCAACTCATATTTTATAGACGAATACTTCAAGGATTTGATCTTCAATATTCGCAGATTTGACAGGAAGAAAAACATTAAGGAAAAAGATGTTCTTTCCAATTGTGAACCCCCAAAAATATGCTGCTGCAAATATGAAGACATCGATGTTTTAACGGACTTTGCAAATGAAATTACTGAAAAGATCGGACTTCCAGTACAAGACGTCTGTATCGCCACTCTTATGGCGTTTTATAGTATTAGTGCATTGGAACACGACGAGTTTGTCGATTATGATGAAATAATAAAAAATGCAAAATATAAAGTAGTGACTTCAAAATTATATTTGACTATCTGTGGTGTGAGTGTTACCACAAAAACAATGGATGAATTTGACAAAAATACTATAGAACTAGATTATGACTGTAAACTTTTTAAGAAAATGCGACGTTATATGATGACAGGTGTTTTGGAGAAAAAACGCGTTATACAAGAAGAGGAAAAAACATGTTGTGTCTATCAATGATTCAATGTGAAGAATAAACAATATATGTTGTGAGGCCAAATAAGATACCACCCCATATTGAGTCCATCAATACGGTATACAGTGACCAATTTTTTAGTAGTGCATAGGATGTTGTTTCATAAACACCATAAATAATGAATCCCAGTAGTGCAGCATACAAAGGGGAGCGTTTCTCATTTAGTACAAAGAAATTGATGGCAAAAATGAGCAATATATAACAAAGAATGGCTCCCAATATATTGACACGCATGGGTTCTTTTTGAACTTTGAGGATTTGATTATGGAAATGTTTGCTTATGATTCTGAGAAAAACGGCATCAAGGGTGAGCAATACAACAGAAGACAAAATAATGGAATTCATATATATATATTTAATATTTTTTCCCATTTTTTTTATGATCTTGTAAAAAATAATAAAAAAAATTGAATTAAAAATTTGATATTGTTTTATAAGTATAAACTTATAACACATTATGGAATCAAATCATATCGAAGTTTTGCAGTCTATGAAAGCCTTGGAACAATTGCCTATTGTAAAGAGGTTATTGAAAGTAAATAAGAAACTCGCTAAGAAGAACAAGGAACTTCGTATGTTAGTAAAAATAATTACTAGAAACATGGATCTATTAACTACGAGACCTGAAATTATTAGAACACCTGATCCGGTTCATATCAAACAAGAGAAACAATGGAAACAAGGGAAACAAGGGAAACAAGAAGTTATCATAATTGATGATGACATTCAAGAAAACGCAGCAAATCTATTGCGTGAAAAAATATCTATTTCCAATGATGACGCTGAGTCTAAAGACAAATGCGTAGAAGAAGAGATCGTAGAGGAAGAGTCGGTTGAAGAAGGGGATGATAACGATGAGGAGGAAGATCACTCATTAGATAGTGACGATCAAGAACTCGATTATGGAGAATTGGCTCAAATAAAGGGTGAACTAGAAGAGTATTTAGAAGAACAAGAGGAGGCTGACGGTGGAGAAGAACAAGAAGAATCCTCGGTTGAAGAGGGGGCTGACGGGGGAAATTCCCCCGTAGAGGAGGCTGACGGGGGTGAAGAAGAAGAAGAAGAAGACGAAGTGTTTGAAATCAAAATCAAAGGAAAAATGTATTATACAGATGACAAAGAAAACGGTGTAATCTATGATGTTGATGATGACGGAGAAATCAGCGTAGAAGTGGGAAAATTAACCAAAGGAAAACCATCCTTTTATAAATAGTTGGGTCTCATAAATATTAGATGAATTAAAAACATAAAAACGGCATTTTTTTTAGTTGATTATATTTTGTAATAAAAAATATAATCCATTATTATCATGTACTACGTATATTTATTAGAATCGTCCAATCATAATACGTATATCGGCGCAACAGTCGATCTTGATCATAGATTACGACAACACAATATGGAAATCAAGGGAGGTGCTGTAGCCACAAGCGCAAAAGTCAAAGCAGGTGAATCTTGGACCCGAGTTTGTCATGTCGAAGGATTTCCCTCTTGGTCGGAGGCGCTGAAATTTGAATGGGCGTGGAAATTCCAATCACGTAAACTGAGCAAAAGAATGTTTCCATTGGAACGAAGAGAAAAGGCTTTAGACATACTCATGGCAATGGATAGATCAACAAGTAAAGCGATCCCATATAGTGAATGGGAGACCCCAATTAAAGTGGTCTGGGGATCTTGATAGGTAAAAAACTCGGATTTTTAACCTATATATATGCATATATGCAAGACGATGAATATGTGGAAGGATCTGTACTTGATATGAACGATGAATGGAGACCAATGGGTATAGTTAGAAAAGACCGGAGAGTGAGTCAAAATAAAATCATCACATTTTATGTCATCATTGTTTTGCTGTATTATTTCGTTTATGTCATCATGCAACAAGTAGACTGGTAGATCATATTGCGAAACGAACTCTTTTTTGGCTCTGCTTGCTACTTTTGCTTTTGCTTTTACGTGTTCTCCTGAATCCACCCTTTTTCTTTTCTTTTCTCGTCTCTTTGGTTGATTTGGGTTCATTTTTCTTGGTTTTATTGTTTTTTATGTCATTTTCTTTCTTATCCTTGTCTTCGAAGGATTTCAATATAGAAGTATAGTCTTTGTAAGGCATTTTTGTGACTTTCCAATATTTGATATCAGATTTTGGTACAATGAATACATTTATGAAATCCTTGGATATTTTTTCATCCTTGTAGTCACATTTAATGGCATTTAAATTGTTGCTCGTTACTTCTCCACCCACAAGGTCCATTTGAATATATGCCTCATAATGAGGATCCGTGCTTTTCTTCGTGATCAACTCACTGATACGAACATTGAAGTCGTCATCGGATACAGTCGTTTCTTTGTTATCCATTTTTGCCACAACACCTGCGGATAAATTGTACAAATCACCAGATAATTTATTACTTTGGTTATTTGTAAATGCAAAATTATCGATCTTATCTTGTAACGTTTTTTCTGTAGATATAGAACCACTCGTCTTACTCGTCTGTACGTATTTTTTCAATATTTCCACGGTTTCCAAAAATTTGTCTTCTTTCACCTCTTTGTCGTCAATATCAATGGTAATACAACGCTCTTCTTCACATGACAAGTATTTTCTTTTGAAATCATTTTTCAATCTCAAATCTTCAATAATTTTGAACTTTTTTATCATATCATTGAATTCTTTTGAAAATAGGGACCCCAATGATTGAAATCGCCGATCTTTCAGTTTTTGCATAAATGTTTCGATTTTGAAAATTACCAAATCATTGGTATTTGATGTTTTTAACTTTTTATCCGACGATTTTTCTTTCTTTTCAACTTCACCAATCACATAGGATGTACGAATATCATTTATGTCTTTATCACCTTTTTGAAGTTTGCTCACTATTACATCATCTTGAGATAATGATTTTTCTAACGTATTTGTCATGTTTACTTGAACTTTTTTATTGGTATCCTTAATTTCCATAAACTTTGTCTTTGCTAAATCTATGTCTGATAGGTTTATAATATCCTTATCATTAGCATCATACGGTCTGTTGTTATTTTTTTTTGTAGGGTGCTTCAAATTAGTGCCTTCTTTCTTATATATAGCATAATATGTTTTTGTAACATCTCTATCATTCTTCATTTTAACAAGATAATATTCCGGTTCTTCAAAATTATTGATATCATCCAGTAAAGTCAATAAATCTTCAGCAAATGCATTTTCATCTCTGTAATGTGAATTATTACTAGAATTTCTAGAATTTATACGTTTTTTCAAAGTATCCTTATCTTTTTTATATGGTGTATCTTCATCTTCACCTGCTTTTGTATAATCTTCAACTATTTGCTTCAAATTTGCCGCTTCCTTTCCAATTTCATTATCTATAAGTGCACGTCGCTTCAAACCCCAGTTCACGTATTCATGAACACCGACCATAAGACTATTATAAAACGGATTGTTGAGAATATCGTTCAACCAAACTACTTTCATCACCGTGTGGACATTATTGTTCAGTTTCAAGTATGAATAATCCTTATTACCCAATTCATCATTAAATTCGATTTGATTTTTGATGTGGTTCATGGAATGATTGATGTAGTTGGAATGATAGAAGAGAGTAGGAAAAAGTAAATTCAACATCAACATTAAATTCTTTTCCCGATTATCCTGCAAAAGATCATCATCATATGTGAATGCATATGACACTTTCTCCATTTGTTCTTTCTTTCTTTCTTCTTTTTCTTGAGGGAACTCATTCAGTTCATCCTCTTCTGAATAATTCAAACCTATAGGTGTATTGTCATCATCATCCATAGGAGGATATAAACCATTTAATTCTTTGAGGTCGACCATGAGTTCTTTCACCTTGGGAATAATTTTCGCTGCATTTTTTGTGAATAAATATTCATCATTATTTACAGGATTCTTATTGAAATAGTCGTAATTTTTAGGATCATCTAATAGTTCCAATATTTTTTTGATTAACTCCAAATCCGTATCAGGTTCACCCTGTATATCTGATTTTATCAAAGATTTTACATGATCCCTATAATCTTCATTTATGTTATTTTTCTCCAAAATATTTAACACATTTTCTATTGCATCTTTCTTCGCATCATATTCAGATAGTATGTTGGATTTATTTTCCCATAGATCTTTATATAATTCATTGAAATATGGATCATCATTATTGACTGTAATAGTACTAATATCCATCATATTTCGTACTTCATCATATTTGCCCTTGATTGATATCATCTTCTTAAAAATGCCATTTATGTTTTCGATCAAAGGGATAAGTTTGCCCATCTTATACAACGCTTGTTCTTTCTCATCTCCACTATACTCTTGGGTTTCTTTCAAAAAACCTTTTATTTCATTAAACCTATCGCAAAATGTTGTATCCAGTTGTAATTGCTCTTGTTCTTCTTCTGGTTCACTTTCCTTATTTTTTTCTTCTGATGTGTCAAAAATATTAGTAAAATTTGAAAGGAAACCGAAAAACCCCGATGATTCTGGTTGCTTCGCTTGAATCGCTAGATTCTCTGGTATTAATTTATTACCACTAGTCTCCGTACATTTCAACGTTTTCAAATAGTCGTTTTCAAAATTTTCCATGATTTCTTCGATTTTTTGTTTTTTCTCAGAAAATGACTCATTGATTGCGTCGAAGTTCTCGCCAATTAATTTTTCGGGTTTTTTATCATCATCTTTAAGATCTTTAAGACCTAGAACTGATACAATGGTATCACATAGACTTATCATTTTTTTATTGAAAAAGGGATCAATATATTTGGAATTTAATGTATCATCTGTATAATGAAGAAAGCCTCGTTCTTCAGAAATATCTCCACGATCTTCCAACTTATTTATTTCTTGTATCAACTCAAGTGGAGTCATTTTATTTTTTAGGTATCCCTTGCTGGATTGTGACTTTTCATATTTATCTATTAATTTTATTGCTTTATCCAATTCCTCTATATCTAGAGCACCACCACCTTTCACCTTTTTGGCATCTTCTATCTCATCAATATCAGTGTTCTCCAATAAAAATTTCTCAAAATTCAACGGGTTAAAGAAAATGTCTACCAATTCTTTCTTCGTTTTTGACTGCATGATAGTATATGGATACAGAACCGTGTTGGTTATGCATGGATACTTGTTCTTTTGTTGTTTCAAATACGACAAATCTTCACCGGGAATGTGTATCATATCACTCGTTAAAGTCTGGTAATTTTTCTGTGACTTTTCCTTCTGTTTTGGTTTTTCATTTGTTTCCTCACCAATATTTGTAGTCAGGTTTAATTTTATGTATTTAACGTCAATACTATTGGTTGATTTTGACATGATTCGGATATATTATATAATTACATTTATAATTATTTACATATGTTATGTGAATAATTATAATTACACAAGAGTCACCAATTCATTTCTTGTTATAGCCTCCTTTACTTTCATTTCCTCCTTCTTTTTCTCCTTTGTTTCCGCATTTTCCACCACCTTTTTCGCCTTCTCTACTTCATCATCGTCATTGTCGATCAAATCTCGATGATAGTTGGTGAATGTCTCAGGTAATATGCAAAATTGACTGTCTTCATTGAACAAATAATCGATACTCAATGTAAGTGCCAACATAATGACAAATGCTGTATATATATCACGTGTTCCCATCCAAGCAATCGCAAATACCAGAATTTGTTTACTAAATGTGTATTTCAAATACGATTCCATGCTTTTGCTCAATTTGATAGTAACGAATCTCGACGCAATATTCAAGGTTATGATCATTAAACCTGCAAAGACCTTGCTTTTGTTTGCTGCATCAACACTTTCGTGTATGCCTTTTCCCATCGAATAAATATAGTTTTTAATTGAATTCTTTGCCATTATATAGAATCTCTATATTTTTTGGTATTCCAATGGTGGTTGAGGATTCACGTTGTTTTTGTTTTTCTCATTGACATCTTCTATCTTTTCATCGTCTTCTTCTCTTACCTCCTCCTCTGTCTTTGGTGGGTTATAAGGGATTTCACTACCATTTAACACCATCTCCCAAAGAAAATTCTCACTCTGATTGTTCATAAATTTATAATCATTATTGCCGTAGTAATATACGAAAACAGCAACCAAAAACACTGCAATTTTGATGTCGATCAATGCATAATATAAAACAATAAGTATAATAGTCAACCGTCCAAACATGGTGAAAGATAAAGGTATCATTGTATTGGGGGCGCATATAAACATCAAAATAATCAACAAAGGAATTATAAGTGGTAGTTTCTTAATAATTCCCATTATATTATAAAAACACAAAATATTACCATTGGTCTACTAATTTTATGTTTCATCGTGGATAAAATTATTCTAATTATAATATAGTAAGATGTCTTTAGTATCCTCCGCATCCCCGTGGAACAATGAAACGAAGGAAACAAGAAAAAGAACACCCACAATGAAAAGAACCACTGCGAAAATTAGACCTTTTAGTAAAGAAGACGCAAATGAAAATTATGAAAAAGAAAGTACCATAGAATCTATGGAGGATTTACAAAAACGCAGTGAAGACAATTCCAATCATGTGAAAAAACTGATTGATCAACTTGCACAGGATAATGAGGGTGAAGGTTTAGCCGATTATGAACCTATTGATAAACCCCATATTACTGTCAATCGCAGTGAGAAATATATTGAGGATCCTGCTGATCTAATGCCTAAACATCCAGATAGGCAACAAAATGCCGATTTCTCATATAATGACAATCATTTAGGGAATTTGGCAACATACAACGATAGTTATTCGAACAATGTACCATATTATGCCAAGATGGGAATAGGTAATAAAGGGGATTCACAATCTCAATCTAAATTACTAGAAAAAATCAATTACATGATTCACCTATTAGAAATGCAGCAAAATGAGAAGACCGACAATGTGACCGAAGAATTCATACTATATACGTTTTTAGGTGTTTTCATCATATTTATTGTGGATAAGTTCTCACGAAACGGTAAATACACTAGGTAAAAATCATATTATTCTCACAATAGTATGATTGTATAGATTGTTTAGATTAATGTTGTTTTTCGAAAATATAAATGAACTGTTCCTTGTCCTTATAAGAAACGAATTTTCCCTTTACAATGAATCCCATATCCTTACATTTCTTGATCACATCATCTTCTTGTTCCATATATAAGGTTAATTCATTCATTCTCACCTTGGATGTATTTTTATCTGTAAATGTCTCACGTACTATAACACGATCGTCGCGTTTAAAATCCACCTTATTGTCATATGTGAAGTTTATGAAATCGATGGTGGTGTTCTTCAAACGTTTATCACTGTATTTTTGCGGTGTAGAATCATATAAAGGGTTTGCAGCGGGAACAGTAGCGTCATATTTATTCTTATTTACTATATGCATAATTAAGTAACCATTGGGTTGCAACCAATCACGGCAATTACGCAAAAACCGTTTTTTATCTTGGAAATGATAAAGGGTAAAGTTCATAACGCAAATGTGAGAAAACATTGATTTAGTGAATGAAAGTGGGTCCATAACATCCCCTTGTGACATATTCAATTGCGGGTATTTTCCTTTTGCACAATTTATCATGGATTGGGATTGATCAATACCGTGACATTGTATTCCCTTTTCCGAAATTTTTTGCAGCAACTCTCCTGTTCCTGCGCCAATATCCAATATAACACTGCTATCATTCAATCCGGTAGATTCCACTATTTTCTTGAACTCTTCATTCGTTCTCTTTTGTGTATCATATAGTTCATCATATATCGTGACGTAGAATGCATCATAAATGTCATTGTCATTCTTCATTACAAATGGTTGTTTTTGATCGAAACCCTCGGAATGACTCTTTATTGACATACTTTTTAATAAATGGCATCCGATTAATATGATTATCATTATAAGTAATATATTTGCCCAATTCATTCTATAAAATATTATAGGATAAATAAATCATGATTCACTCACAATTGTCTTAATTGTGTTCGTGTGTGATTATTGAAATAATCTTGTCCAATTTTCGGATTGTTTACAATAGGATGATAATTCGCTGTACTGCTTTCATACTTGGATGGGATCATAGAGTCGTCTAAAACGTTGACATTCATCAATACAGATTGAATGTTTTGTTTTGCAAAAAGGTCACTCTGCAAATGAGGAGTATGCTTTATATGCAAATCGCCCCTATGTAAAGGTACATTTTGACCACGCATTTCATTTTCAACGTCTATGTGGGTATTACATGTTTTCACTGGTCCGTTTGAATGGACGGGTGCGAAATTGGTTTCCACATAATGCTGCAAATAGTTCTTGGATTTTGGCTTCTCTGTCTTAGGTACTTGGAAAAAAGTGTATTTGGTAGGTAGTGGTCTAAAATCAATATTGGGCTTCAATTCCACGTCAGGAAATCTGCGATTCAAAATATCTTTATTGATTTCTTCCAAGGTATCCCCTTTTTGCATTGTTTGTTGTAAATAACGGTCCATTTTCAATATATATACAAGGTATAAAAAAATAGAAAAATAAAAAATTGAATTGATTTAAATACAAGTTGTTTCTTTATATAAACAATGGCTTCAATTGATGAACAATGGTTAAACTATATAAATAATAATTACACTTTGGACGATGCTCCTGCGAAACCCGAAGTTTCTAATATTGGTACAGGTTTCAAACCAACATGTCAGGATTTGTCTATATCTACAAAAACAAAGGTACTCTATTTGAATCAGGCGATTGACATTGAGGCCATATTTTGGAAGATACCCATTGTCAAATATTGGGAACAAAGAGAAGGAATCATCAAGAAACAAATGAAGATTATTTCTAAATCGAATGAAGATGTTGCTGAATTGCAAAACAAATTGAGTCAACAGTATTACTATACTGAAAACATCATTAAACAAATCAATAATACCGAGTCACGTAGAGTGAAATTCAAAGATGAGAGAAAGATCACAATTGGAATATCGAAAAAGGATATTATGAGTGCTCGGGGCAAAACAAAAAATGCATTTTATAATTGTTTCGCTATAATCATTCGCTATTTATATAAAGATTCATTCCGGGAAATACATGTAAAGGTCTTCAACACTGGTAAGATGGAAATACCCGGTGTATTGAATGATGAAATATTGAACATCACAAAAACTAAAATATTGGAACTGTTGTCACCCTTCCTAGAGATATGTATTGACTTTATAGATAAAGATATAGATGTAAATGTACTGATCAACAGCAATTTCAATTGTGGATTTTACATTAATAGAGATATGTTGTACATGGTTCTGAAAAATGAGTACAATATAGAAACTTCTTATGAACCGTGCAGTTATCCGGGTGTAAAATCGAAATATTACTACAATCACGAACTGCCCATGGAACAACAAAATGGACAAATCGTAGAATCCGATCGTTCCATGAAAATGTGCGAACTTTTGCAAAATAAAAAATATACCGAAATCAGTTTCATGATCTTCAGAACAGGCAGTTGTTTGATCATTGGGAATTGTAGAGAAGATGTTCTCATGTGCATCTATTCGTTTATCCGCAATATTTTGGAATCGGAATATTCACGAATTGTAATGGATGGCGACGAAGTTCCCCCTATAAAACCGAAAATCAAAAAAGTAAAACGCAAGAAAATTATCAGCAATCATAAGATCTGAATGTTTCACTATTGTCACTATATCCATCTCGCTGCTTACCACATCGTTTTGTTAGACAATACCATTCACTCGTGGGTTGCAATTTTTTCCATATTTGATCATTTGCATAATTCCAATGTTCTCTAGTAGATTCCAAGAGTGGCGCGCCCTCCTCATAGAGTTCAATCATTTTATCATACATTTTTTCATTCACTATATATCCCGATGCGGTCTGTGCACTGATTGTTTTCTGCAAAAAATCGTGGTTTTCACATGGTTCCATCTTCTCGGCTAAATAGGACAACATGACCACGTCGAAATTCGGCTTTTCTGTGAAGATCCGATTCAACTGTTCTTCCAATTCCTCCTTGGAAATGACGAAATAGAAATCATCTTCGAAAATGAGGACGTTTTTGTAACCTCGCTCTTTGGCTAATTTATATGTGGCCAAATGGGATTGTGTACATCCCAATATACCGAATCCTGGAGTTTCGATCGCTTCATAACGCTCACTGTTTTCCAATAAATCATAATTTCTTAGTTCCTCTTCGATTTGTTCCCTTCTATCCGTGCGTTTATTAAGATTGATGTAAAATATTTTCGAAATATTGTGCGACATATTTATTATAAATTATTATAAAAATGTCGATGTTCGTACGCGTTATGCGGAAATGCGTCTCAATTGAATCTTGTTATCCACAATATAAAGTGAATTTTCGGTCATAATAATGAATTCATCGGCCACCTTGTAAATCTTGGCAATGGTACTTGTATACTCCTCCTCGCTCTTAACGAGTAATTTTTCTCCCTTTTCATTCAATCCAATCAAGGACTTTTGTTCGAGAGAAGATGTCCAGTAGTCCATCATGATTGGCTTATCTTCAACAATACCAATCTTGGCAGCATGTTGTAAAGTAGTAATTGTCGGTAACTTGTAACCTTCATTAGTTTGTTCAGTTGACATGGCTTATACTATAAATTGTATAATAATACTTTAAATGGTTAAAATAATATTATATTTATGATTCTTCTTACAATAATTCTTTCAATTGTTCTATTTTGACTTGATCTAACTGATTCGGAAAGATCACATCGAAAATGATCACCAAATCACCCACACAATTTTCACGTTTCATTCCCAATTGACGAAGGATCTTTTTGTCCCCCGGTTTGATAATAATCACATTTTGTGTATTATTAAATACGAAACTCTGTTGGTTCAAATGCATAATATCAAAAGAAAATCCACACAATGCCTCCTTTAAAGTAAGTGAGTGTTTATAATAAAGATTATTTCCCTCTTTAATGAATTTTTCATGTGGTTTTATATTTATTTCAACTATGATATCGCCCTTTTGATTCTCACTTACATAATTGCCTTCACCAGCAATAATGATTTTTTCACCATCGTTTGTACCTGGGGGAACGAAGATATTGATACTTTCAAACAAATATTGTTTCATTTTGTATTCCATACTCCACTTTTCAATATCGAGTTCATATGAACCTCCGCAATATACTTCTTCGAGAGACAATTCCAGCGTTTTTGTTATAGGTGGTAATTTTTGCATCTGATTCACAAATGAATTTACTAAATTATGAATATTTCTTCCGCCTCTTAATGGATTTCCACCCATAGCAAACATATTAAACATACTTCCCAAATCCATCTCCATTTCATCCACGTTACCATGGAACACATGCACACCTGGCATTCCTCCTTGAAAAAACCCACCTCCAAATGCTTCCATAGATAATTCCATATCGTATTCGTGGCGTCTATCCGGATCACTCAAGATCTCATGTGCCTCGTTTGCCTGTTTAAATATTTCTACTGATGCTTCATCTTTGCTACGATCAGGATGATGCTGAAAGGATAATTTTCTGTAGGCCTTCTTTATATCATCAACACTAGCATTTCTTTCAATACCCAATGTTTTGTAATGATCCATTATCCTTTATCTTATACGTAAATATTTATATATGTTAAAAACATAAAGAATTTACGATGGTTGTCTGCATGAATCAAACATTTATTAATAAATATAAACCCTATTATTTAAACGATACGTTTTTCAATGAACCGATTATAGAGACTGTAAAAACGTTGATTGATTTAAATGATATGAATATGTTATTCGTAGGTCCTCCTACATGCGGTAAAACCACTTTAATTGAATGTATTATTCGACATTACTATGGTTTAGACAAAGCAAGTTCTTTATCCAAAAATGTATTATACATTACCAATTTGAAAGAACAAGGCATTCATTTTTATAGGAACGAAATGAAGACATTTTGTCAATCTCAATCCTCCATTGTGAAAAAAAAGAAATTGGTAATAATTGATGATATGGATAATATCAACGAACAGAGTCAACATGTATTTAGAAGTTATATTGATTATTATGGCAAGAATGTGAATTTTATATGTAGTTGTAGCAACAACAATAAAATCATCGAGAGTCTACAATCGAGATTTTGTATCATGAAATTGGAGTTACCCAATCATCAAAAAATCAATGAAATTGTGAATTTAATCGGTGACAAGGAGAACATTAATATCAATAAAAATGCACAAAAATACATCGTTGATAATTGCAGCAGAAACGTCCGATATGTGATGAATATATTGGAGAAAATGTATATATTGTCACAACACGACAGACCATTTACTCTGGAGCAATGTAAAATGATGTGTCTCACAATATCATCCAACCATTTTGATGAATACATTTCTAATGTCAAAAATGAAAATATAATGGACGCAATTAAAATATTGTATGAATTAAACGACTATGGTTATTCCGTGATTGATATTTTGGAAAGTTTCTTCTCCTACTTGAAAATTACTTCCAAATTGAGTGAAGATGAAGTGTATGAGTGTTTCCCAATTATTTGTCGTTATATTGTCATCTTTAATAAATTACATGAGAATCCAATCGAATTATCACTCTTTACTGGTGATTTATTGAAAGTTCTACATGCGTGATTATTGAGAAAAAATATATTATATACACATTATATACTATGTTTAATAAAAACATCGAACGTTATATTTTTCTATTCATGATATTAGGTATAACAGGTGCTGTTGGAAGTAAATTCAAACAGTATTTCATAGGTAATGGTGATGTTGAATACGATATGATAAAGAAATATTTACTGAATGAATCTCCACTCTATGGTAACAACAAACCCAAACTTTGGATTCATTCAAAATATGAAATCAACTCTAGAAAATGGTTGGATTTTCAATCCCGTAACACCTATGACATGAATCAAGCATATTTATATTTGACAATACAATCCATCATCGATCATTGTGGTCAAGATTTTCATATTTGCTTGATTGACGACAAAAGTTTCGGAAATCTTCTTGATGATTGGAGTGTCGATGTATCGAATTTAAGTGATCCTATGAAATCATGCATGAGAGAAATCGCCATGTTAAAAGTAATTCATAAATACGGTGGAATGATCGTACCTGATAGTTTTATGTGCATGAAATCTTTGAAAACGATTTACGATGAATCTGTATCATACGATCAAATGTTTGTGGTTGAATCCATCAACCGCAGTGTATCAATGAGCGACCCTGTGCGATCTTGTTTTGCTCCTAGTATTTTCTTCATGGGATCTCAGAAGAAGAACTCTCAACTGGAGGAAATCATTGATCATCTTATCAAGTATTGTAGTAAGGGACACATTACTCATGAAAACCAGTTTCTCGGAAATACAGATAAGTTTTTAAGAAATTTAATTCATAATGAGAAAATCAATCTAATTGATGGTAATATTATTGGCATTAAATCCTATAGGGGTGAACCAATATTATTGGATGATCTTATGGAAGATAAGTTCCTGGATATAAGTGATGAATGTTGTGGCATTTACATTCCCAGAGATGAATTATTAGAACGAACAAAACATCAATGGTTTGCATATTTATCGAAACAAGAGATTATGAAAGCAAATATTGCCATAGTGAAATATTTGAAGGGCTCTATAGTGGACATTAATTCTTTGTTGAAAAATGACCTGAAATCTGTATCTGCCCTATAAATTGATATGTTATATAGATAATGTATCAATCAAAAGTGAGAAAAATTATAATTATGGTTTACATGGAACGCATTCTGCGATCCGATGGATGACCTTCGGATAGAACTTCTCCCTGTTCATGCCTGCAATAGACTCTTGTTGCATGGTTAAACAGAGATTTGAGAAGTCCGAATCTAAGTCCGCATAGTCGGGATTACTCTGTTTCCATTTCATCAGGGAGACAACACTCTTCCTACTGACCTCCTGGATGGCTCTGTTGAGTTTTTCTTGGACCAGTTCCTTATCTTTCTGCCAAGAATCCTGATCTTTGATATACATGGTCTCACGTTTGGCATCTGTGCAATGTATGGGCCGTTCGTGTAGGGTCAACTGTTTCAAATTGTCGGTTATAATCTTGGATATCCCACCGACGAATCCCAGTTGGGCATTGTTTTGTAGGTCTTCATGAGAAACACGGATATTATCTATAAAATCACTAAAATTAATAGCATCTTTACAATGTTCATTGAGAAATACACTAATATTAAAATTATTAGTATTGTTGTTGCTATTTATTTGGACGTCTTGCTTGGAGTGTGCTAGAGATATGATTTGATTCTGGAGTTCTTTATTTTGTTTGATCAGTTCCAGTATCATGGTACTATCTATTTTAGTTGTATCGGTTAAATCATCATTACCTTTCTCACATTTCTTCTTATGGTTCCATAATGATGAGGCATGCTTGTATTCTTTTCCGCAAAAACAAAAATATGCTGTGGGGTTTTTTTGGGTTTTTTTGTTCGTATTTGTTCGTATTTCATGTTTACGGGTAAGTAAATGTCTATTATAATCCTTCTTATTACTGCATTTAAAGTCACATACATGACAATGAAAAGTCGAGGGGTAACAAATGGGTAAAATCTTCGTCATTTCTTCGTATAAAATACTCCCCCTAAAAAGTTCCAAAATTTTTAACCGCAAAAAAATGTAAAAAATATGCAGTCAGAAAAATCCGGAAAAAACGGTTTTGTGAGCATTATGCTGGTATGGCATTTTTGAGGGGTATTTGACCTCTAGAATTTTTTTTTGGACATTTATTTTTGTCCTTTTTTCAAATTCTTAGAAAAGAATACCAAAAGTAGGCCTACCTGCATAATTGCCATACTTTGCAGGAGACCGTATGTACTTACATGAATATCGCTATCGTAATAATATATAAACTCGGATTTTTGTATTTATGCAGTAAAAAATGAGAATTATGGTTTACAAGGGACACACTCTGCGATCCGATGGATGACCTTCGGATAGAACTTCTCACGATTCATACCCGCGATGGACTGTTGTTGCATGGTTAAACATAGAGTTGAGAAGTCCGAATCTAAGTCCGCATAGTCGGGATTATTCTGTTTCCATTTCATCAAGGAGGATACACTCTTTCTACTGACCTCCTGGATGGCTCTGTTGAGTTTCTGTTGTACCAGAGATTTGTCTTTCTGCCAAGAGTCTTCGTCTTTGATATACATGGTCTCACGCTTCGCGTCGGTACAATGTATAGGCCGTTCGTGTAGGGTCAACTGTTTCAAATTGTCGGTTATAATCTTGGATATCCCACCGACGAATCCCAGTTGGGCATTGTTTTGTAGGTCTTCGTGAGAAACACGGATATTATCTATAAAATCACTGAAATTAATGGCATCTTTACAGTGTTCATTGAGAAATACACTAATATTAAAATTATTAGTATTATTGCTATTTATTTGGACGTCTTGCTTGGACTGCGCTAGAGATATGATTTGATTCTGGAGTTCTTTATTTTGTTTGATCAGTTCTAGAACCATGGTACTATCTATTTTAGTTGTATCGGTTAAATCATCATTACCTTTCTCGCATTTCTTCCTATGATTATTTAAACTTTGACGATGTTTGTAATATTTTCCACATTCACATATATATTCGGAATTTGGAACTTTTGGAACTTTTTGAGGAGTATTTGTAAGTATTTTGTGTTTTGCAGTCAATAAATGTCTATCATATTGACTCTTTCTGATGGTAATATAGTCACAACATTCACAATTATAAATTTTGGAACTTTCCGAACCTTTTTTGTAAGTCATTTGTAAGTATAAAATACTCCCCTAAAAAGTTCCAAAATTTTCAACCGCAAAAAAATTGAAAAATTATGCAGTCAAAAAAATCCGAAAAAAACGGTTTTGTGAGCATTATGCTGGTATGGCATTTTTGAGGGGTATTTGACCTCTAGAATTTTTTTTTGGACATTTATTTTTGTCCTTTTTTAAAATTCTCAGAAAAGAATACCAAAAGTAGGCCTACCAGCATAAATGCCATACCTGACCATCCGAATAATATAACAAACCAAATATGCTATAAATCAATAATTATGTATTAAAAAACATAATTATGGTAAGGAAAGAATGAAATGGAATACATGGATTTCTCACAATGGAGGCGAGAGGGAAGGGGGAGAGAGGAAGAGAAATCACGCATCCAACTCCAAAGTATTTTTCCGGCCCATTTTGACAATACTACCAATACGTTTCATGGGTTCTCCGGTCTTCTTGGACTTCATATAACTATTAAAGTCATATACAATATTGGCATTGCGATTATAGGCATAGGTAACCCCATCCACTGTAATAGACACCAATTTTTCTTTGACCTCTTTGTTTTGGTCGGTCTTCTCAAATTCATCCTTTTCAATCGACGGCACGGATCCCATGCTATTCGATATAACACGACCATAATTGAAACACATAATATCTTCTTTGTTCTCATGAATGCTACAATCAATGGATGTTTCTTTTATGGTCTTTAATATTTGATTATTTATTTTATCCTTCATGCGGGAAATATCATACAAATCCTCATCCGTTGTCACGGGTGTTTTGTTATCGATTTTGCTAATATCCCTGGTAATGAGTTCTTTATGTTTGTCCCCCTCAGAAACAGAATCACTCAAAGTAGCCATGTACAAAAACACCTGTACTGTTCGCATTTCTTCCGGTAAATCCTGATGACTACAAATACGACGAGCACGACCAATTACTTGGTTGGTTCTCACCATATGCCAGTAGGGTTCCAATATATGTACATATCGCGTGTTTTTCAAATTAATACCCTCTGCACCTGACGATGTAATCATCATGACTTTAATCACTTCACCCAAAAAGTTGTTTTCATGCATTTTTCTAACTTCATTCAAAATGTTGACAGGGACCAGTTCCCATGAACTGTTGTAAATGTTACGCATAATTTCCTTTTCTTCTTGTTCTTCAGTACCAGTGTATAGTATAAATTTGGGTTTTTCAATGTCTTCTTCGTCGATATCCAATTCGTAAATGGTTTCCGTTTTCTTCAACTTGAATTGTGCAAAACCATTGGCCTCTAATACCATCTTCATTATCTCAATACCCTCAATCGTCCTGAATTGACTGTATAACAGATGTAACCCCATATGATCCCTATTTTTGATATTTGTCAACACTTCTAAAAACTTAGGACTATATGTCATAAGGCCATCTGGGCTCAAATATTTATCTGGACTGTCCTTCAAAACTTGCAATGCTTCCTGGATTTTCTCTTGATAATTAGTTTGTTTCTCACCTTCTAATGCATCCACATTTTCTTCATCCATTATAGTACTTTTATCAGGAAAAGGTCTACCAGGAGGTTTTGGAAATGCATAGTTACAACACAAACGTGAGAAAATACGATACGATGACGCTGGTTTATACAAATCATCTTGTTTCTTTTTCTTGCTCATCTTTCTCATTCGTTTCTCTTTATCCGCTTCATCTTTCCGGATACTCTCATATTCTCCAAATTGATAATCGCTCATTTCGGTAGAAACAATATGAATATGTCCACCATCTTCTGTCTCTACAAACGAAGGTAATAAGTTTTCTTGGGCACTCTTGAAATAGGAGGTCAATCCAAGAATTCGTCTTTGTAGTAAATTTTCGTTTTTCAACGACACATCGTCCACATTGATGAATGTTTTATTGAATACATCGGGATTATCAGGGAGTGCCTTGAAATATTCAACATTGATCGACTCTTTATTCACATCCAAATCATTCTTCTGCAAAATACGTATAATGATACTTTTAAAATCTTCATCGGAGATATTACCAGAATCGTTCAGTTTTACACCATTGTAGTTTTCAAAAATACTATTGTTCTCATTTTTCTTCGACGAACGTTTTTTATCATTTACAAAACCATAAGGATTGCGTGTAACGACGAGTTTATTGTCAGAATATTCAATATAGTCATAGGTTTTGAAATCGGCGTCTTCGAAAAATTTCATGATGGTATCCTTATTGACCTTGCTTTTATTGCGCACTGTGATTGGAAATGTCCATGTGGTAATGTAACCCCGTAAAATATTGTACAAAATACTGATTTCATGCGGATAATTAATAATTGGGGTACCAGTAAGTAAAACAACACGAGCATTCGAGGCCTTCATTAGCAATTCATAGAGTGTATATGAAAGACTGGATTTTTCCTTGACTTTGTTTACAATTCGACTAACGAAATTATGCGCTTCATCAATTACGACGACAGAGTTGTCGAAGAAATTCACTGTGTTATTTTGAGTGTGAAAGTCGAGTATACCTTTGTTCAAACCATTGTAATTAATGTCGACGTATTTGGTACGTATCATTTCATCCAATTGTTCATCCAATTGTTTTTGCTCGTATGCGGTTAATTCACTGAAATTAGATTGTTTACGTGCATCGACAAGCCAGGCACCATTGTTTTTTTCAATGAATTCTTTTGGTAAGGAGAGAGCACTGGATAAAATATTGACATAATCAGAGTGACCTGTGGTGGATATAAAATCCCAATGTTGGTTTTTCTTGAACATAGTGTCACCGCATTTCTTGAGTTCCGCGAAGAAATTGGCTTTCAATGAAGCGGGAGTCATTAGAATGACTTTTCTATCGGATTTCATTCCTTCAGCGATTGCAATAGATGTACATGTTTTACCTGATCCCAGACCATGCATAAGAAGAAGACCTCTGTAAGGTGTATATAGATTGATATAATCACGAACGATTTTTTGATGGATGAGAAGTGAGAAATCGTCATTCAGATTTCTATTATCACATGAAACATCGTCCATAGTTTTCAACTGCTCCGCATAAGGTTGAAACAAATGGTTGATTTTTTGGATGAACATTTTACGATTGTTCATGTAATATGGAGACACACGATAAGTATGTTTCTCTACAGCAGGCAATCTATCTTTGATTTTATCACCGTCGATAACAAAATCATTTACGTTCATTGTGGATATGGTCTTTGGTTTTCTTTTACGTGATTTGATTACTTTATCAACGGGTTCGTCTTTTGTATCATCTGGTACTTCAGTGTCCTTTGGTACTTCAGTGTCCTTTGGTACTTCAGTGTCCTTTGGTAGATCTGATTCCTTTGGTAGATCTGATTCCTTTGGATCAGACTCCTTTGATTCGATCACTGTCGTATTGTCCACTTCTTCAACTGTAACAATCGGTGCACCATTGTTAACCATATTGGGTTCATATTGAACTAAATTTTTATATATTCTCTCCAATACTGCATCACGATCAATATTCGATTGTTTCCGTTTATCTATGATTTGAAAATGGTTTGTTCTATTGTCTTCACCTTTCACATCTTTATTATCGATTTCATCTTTTGTATCGATTTCATCTTTATCATCATTTTCATCAATTTTGTAGGTTGTAGGTGGTTTCATATGAACAATTACTCCTTTCTTAGGATTTGGTTTTGTCTTCTTTTTTAATTGTTCCAGAAGTGATTCCATATACAATATATAGTATAGTTTTATAAATATTTATTCTACTTTTGCAATGAATAATAAAATGTCTATTATTCATTTATATCAGGCAACAATTCAAAACTTCTGTAAAGACATTATTGCATTTTCACAAGCAAATTGTTCTGCTTTTTTCTTTATCTTATGAAGACCTTTACCCAGAAATATAAAAATCTTACCTCTTTCAGACATATGTTGATGTATCGACTCATATGAGTTAAATTTATTTATGTTTATTGCTTGTGATGGATTCAGTAAATGTATTGGTTGTCCTAGACATAAATACACTCCCATGTGGTATCCATTTTCCACAGAATATTCCTCGATGTCCATATACACAGGAGTCACCTTGAAATTCTTCTGGATTTTCACTTGCAATATATTCTTATAATTGTCATCGTTTTGTATCAAAGCCATCCAATCGACATGTTTTTCAAACACTTTCTCCACGAAAACTTGTACCATTTGAAATCCAGGTCCACATACAAATAGATTGTCAAACCATTTGTCGTCATCATGTATTGTCATACGATTGAAATCGAGGAACAAAGCGCCAATAAATGCTTCAAATAAACATCCTAGTTTCTTCAAATTCGTGCGAATGACTTTAGTCTCCGCATTCTTAGACATAATAAACCATTTATGCAGTCCCATTTCATATGCCATACGACCAATCGACTCATTCTTTACCAATGCAATCTTCTTCTCGGTCATGAAACCTTCATTCTCTTTAGGGAAACGTCTATACAAATAATATTTAGTAATACACTCCAATACACCGTCGCCTATAAATTCCAGTCTTTCATTGGATTTTGTATAAAGCCCCAAACAATCGTCGGGTTTTTCCACAATGACAATATTGTTGTCTCGGTTCTCAATGTCAGGTCTCTTTGTGTACGATCTATGTATGAATGCACGTTTGTATAATTGAAAGTTATTTATTGGAACATTGATTCCATATTTAGTTAAAATGCCTTGAATTTCCGGCGCTTCTATTTCTTTGTTTTGTGGATTAAATGGGTCGAAAACATATGTTTCCACACCATATTGATTTTTCTCTACGCGAATATCATCATCATTTAATACATTCATTTTATTCTAGAAATAAAGTGAATATAGATACAGTATAACACACTATATTCTCTATATCATTTTCACAATTATATTTAGGTGCGGATGAGTTTTCAATATCATTAGATGAAAAATAAAATATATTTAGGGTATATATATCATGGTATTGAGTACTACGAAGAGAACTAGTTCCGTTTCATCTATTACTAACCAAAATCAGGGAGGTGGAAACAAGAAGGCCGGTCTTGTCCCAACTGAGACTGCCAGTGTCGCTACTGCTATATCTTATAAGGTAAATGGACTTCCTAAGTCATTGAATGTTATGACAGTCACAGCAAACCCTAATGTCAGACAATCCAGACCTATTGGTATCCGCCCTATGGCATGGCATTAAGCCCATTAAATAAATTGTTCATAAAATGATTTAATAGTTCATTTAATCATTTTATATTATAGTCATATGATTCAAATCGTCATCGACAAACGTGAGCAAAAAATAATCGATTATATAGTAAATTCGGGTGTCAAAGATTCTTTACAAGAATACATACAAATCCAGTATGATGTTCTCACAATTGGTGACATTCTCATCAAATACAATGATGAAATCCAGATTATCATAGAAAGAAAAACCATTGGAGATTTAGTGGCGAGTATTAAGGACGGACGTTATGCCGAACAATCATTGCGTTTACAAAATCAGGCAACACATAACCACAATATTGTTTATTTAATCGAAGGTATATTTAGCACATTGTCCCGCAAAGAGCATCAAATTATAAATTCATGTTTTACTTCACTAGGAGTATTTAAGGGATTTTCTTTAATGAAGACAAATAGCGTTGCTGAAACAACTCATTATGTTTTCGATATGTCTGACAAAATATACCGCGGTATGAAGAACGGAAAAAAAATGCATTATACCGATGATTCCACTACGTCATCAAAATCAAATGATTATTGTAGCGTTATTAAGTCGGTGAAAAAAGAAAACGTTACATGTGACAATATAGGTCAAATATTGCTCATGCAAATACCCGGAATAAGCACAACTATTGCTGGAGCAATATTAGCCAATTTTCGCGATTTTCACCATTTTATGTGTGAAATAAATGACAATCCTTCATGTTTAGATGATATGAAATATGAAAGTAAAGGTAAGACCAGAAAGGTGAGTAAAAACTGCATTGACAGCATCAAGACTTTTTTAATCTCAAATAGCAGTGCCACTGCTGCTGATAAATGAATTGGGTGGATGGCGATTTCCTAAACCAGGAAAGAATTGAGCACTCGGTGTGAAATAGGTAGGTTTAGTCACCTGGCGTTTATCGTATTTACCACTTTCGACGGCACCTTGTGTATGTTCTACGCCACCCCAATTCACGTCCATTGGATTGTCACTTACATTGTTATTGCCTGTGGATAAATGAATAGCATCCAATTCATTGAAAGTGCCAATGTCTTGTCCCTGTGGATCAAATCCGGCAAACATATTGGCATTATATTCGCCATCACGAGAAGCATCTGTAATAGGCTCCCCATTTTCATTGAGTGGTTGCATACCACCTTGTTGATCGAAAGGGCTGGGTCGCACACGATAAACGTCGTTTCCTTGAACATCGTTTTCTTGTTGCAAGAACAATATAGGACAATCGACTCCTTCTGCTCTTTGTTTATTTGTGAATTCGATATATTCATCTAAATTATTAAAATGAATGGGAATGGAATCATTGCGTTCAGTGGTATTGTATAGGTACAAATGATTTCCGCGACGAACCAATAGATTGGGACATTTTGCGCCTATTTTCGATCTATTTTGTAATGTCTCAATACGAATGCGTTGTGTGGCGTACACAATAAGTCCTAAAATAAAAACCACCAATATTAATACCATGAGTGTTTTATTGTTCATAATCATATTTACCATTTTAGTTTTCATTTTTGTATATAATAGACTATGAAAAAAACTGCGAACCTAAATATATAGTGATTATATATATGAACGGATCTATAGTAAGAGTATATGCACATTGGTGTGGTCATTGTCAAGCAATGAACTCTTATTGGGATGACATCAAAAGTAAAGTGAATGTAATAGATATAGAAGAAAAAGAAAGTGAAAAATTAAATGAAGTAAATCAATCATTAAAAACTCCTCTTATAGTTAAAGGTTATCCTACGATTGCTAAAATAAGAAATGGTGTGGCTTCGTATTTTACTGGTAACCGCACATACGAAGATATTTTGAAATGGTGTCTTCCAAAAAAATCTAAATCTACGCGTAAAAAAAATAAAAAATCGAAAAAGCGGAAATCAAGGACACAATACACAAAATAAGAAAACAAATAAAAAATTGAATTAGATATTGCTTTCAATTTATTATATCATTAAAACAATGAGCGCAGTTCGCAAGAAAATACCAATTAAAAGTTTCCGTTTATTTGACTTTCGGGTCTATGACGATAAAAATGAGAAAACGGATAAACTCGAGTTCCAGATCCAAATGTTTGGCATCAATGAACGAGGTGAAACGTGTTCGATTACAGTGAACGATCACAAACCCTTCTTCTATATCATGGTTCCCAACACTTGGTCAACAACGGACAATATACTGTTCCGTCGATTTTTGAAGGAAAAAACCAAATGGGATACCGTGGAAGATATTGAAATCGTAGAACACAAAAAACTCTATGGTTTTACAGGAGGTAAAAAACACAAATTCGTGAAACTAACGTTTCAATGCAGTATTGCCATGAATAAAGTCCGTCGATTATGGTATTCGAGTGGAACGATGGTACCCATTAAATTTCAGGGAAAGCCCTTGGATATTTATGAGAGTAGTATTCCACCGTTACTACGATATTTCCACATTCAAAATGTCAGTCCGTCGGGTTGGGTGCAATTACAAAAATCGAAATTGAAACAACCTTCAACGAAAGAGACCACATGTGACTATGAATATGTTTGTTCAAAGAGTGCAATAGTGCCTCTTCCGGATAAGGAAACGCGTGTTCCTTATAAAATATGTAGTTTTGATATTGAAGCGAGTAGTAGTCACGGTGACTTCCCTGTTCCCATTAAGTCATACAAACGTCTTGCTATACAAATATACGACGCATATAATTCACATAAACCGGATGCAAAACGTCTGAATTTGTTCTTACAACGTTGCATTCTAACCGCATTTGAATACGATAAATTCAATGGTATTGACGAAGTATTTCCTACTCGAAAATGTGACAAAAAAGACATCCAAGGTCGTATTGCGAAATTCTTGAAGACCTCCATACACGATGCCGAGGCGTTAAATCAAGATGCACAATCCATAATACAGGTAATGAAATCATTTGAAAGGGCTGGTGACGATGATTCAGACGACGAATATTCTCATAAGAAAAAGGATAAGAAGGAAAACGCAGCAACAATAATAGATGTATTATGCAGTGAAACATATAGTCGAGATGAAAAGATTACACATCTGGATATACTTATGACATCATTGTTTCCAAAATTGGAAGGTGACAAAGTGACGTTTATAGGTTCGACTTTCATGCATTATGGTGAAAAAGAGCCCTACTTCAATCACTGTTTAGTAGTGGATTCATGTGATGACGTTCCCAATGCGACTATTGAATCATGTCCTAATGAAGAGACTCTCCTTATAAAATGGATGGAACTGATACAAAACGAAAATCCGGACATTATCATTGGTTACAATATATTTGGTTTTGATTATGAATTCATGTTCAGACGTGCACAAGAATTGCAATGCGATCGGGAGTTCTTGCAATTGTCACGTAAAACAGATGACATTTGTGCAAGACTGAAAGATTGTAAATTCGAAATAGAGAATACGAAGGTTGTTTTGGCAAGCGGTGAATATGATCTGAAGTACTACAACATGACAGGTCGTTTGCAAATCGATTTATATACTTACTTTCGTCGCGATTTCAATTTGTCGTCATACAAACTGGATGACGTTGCAGGAGAGTTCATCAGTGACGATATAGTAAAAACCAATCTTACATATGATGAAAATGACAATCCAGTTACCGAACTATATAGTAAAAATGTCATGGGGTTGCATGCAGGAGATTATATACATATTGAATTATGTGGCTTTACAACCGATCATTATAATGATGGCGCAAAATTCGTTGTTTTGAAATTGGAAAAACGTGAGGAAGACGAAAAATCATGGAACGTCTTAACCATTCACGACCATCACGATTTTGATAAGAAAATTAAATGGACAATGGCTAAAGATGACGTAACTCCACAGGACATTTTCCGACTTACACGTGGGTCAAGTGCGGACAGAGCCAAGGTCGCCAAATATTGTATTCAGGATTGTAACTTGGTACATCATTTGATGAATAAAATCGATGTTTTGACCGGGTATATTGAAATGAGTTCTATTTGTAGCGTTCCCATGAGTTTCTTGGTATTTCGTGGTCAAGGAATCAAACTCACCAGTTATGTGGCCAAAAAATGCATGGAAAAGGATACTTTGATGCCGGATTTGGATAAAAAAGGTGAAAACGAGGGATACGAAGGTGCCATCGTCTTGCCTCCGAAATGTGATATGTATATGGATCGACCGGTTGCATGTGTAGATTATTCGTCGCTCTATCCCTCATCGATGATCAGTCAGAACTATTCACACGATAGTAAGGTTTGGACAAAGGAATACGATTTAGCGGGTAATTTGGTGAAGGAAACGGGTGAAACAGATGCATCGGGAAATTATATTTACGACAATTTGCCTGAATATCAATATATTGACATTGAATTTGACACATTTCGATATGTGCGAAAATCCGCGAATTCAAAGGAAGAAAAGGTGAAATCGGGAAAGAAAATTTGTCGATGGGCGCAATTACCCGATAATGAGAAATCGATCATGCCTGCCATTTTACAAGAGTTGTTGAAAGCCCGGTCTTCTACGAAGAAATTAATGAAAAAGGAAACCGATCCTTTTATGCAGAACATTTTGGATAAACGTCAGTTGGGTTATAAGGTAACAGCAAATTCGCTTTATGGTCAATGTGGTGCTCGAACATCTACATTTTATGAGAAAGATGTGGCTGCGTCTACTACCGCAACGGGGCGAATGATGATCATGTATGCAAAGGGAATGATCGAAGAAATTTATGGAAATGCTGAGTGCAATACAGAGAAATATGGACCTGTTACGACCAAAGCAGAATATGTTTATGGGGACACTGATTCAGTATTCTTTACATTTAATTTGGAAGATCCCAAAACGAAGGAGCCCATTCGGGGAAAGAAAGCCCTGGAAATTACGATCGAAATTGCACAAGAAGCAGCGCAAATATGCACAGACTGGCTGAAGCCGCCCATGAGTCTGGAATATGAAAAAACGTTGATGCCATTCATATTATTGTCCAAAAAGCGATATGTAGGGATGTTGTATGAAGACGATCCGAACAAAGGAAATCTAAAATATATGGGATTGTCATTGAAACGTCGTGATTCTTGTGATTATTTGAAGGATACATATGGTGAAATACTCAACATTCTCATGAAAGAAAATGACGTGGAAAAGTCGATTCAATATTTGAATAAATGTTTAGAAGACTTGGTAAATGGAAATGTACATATGGATAAATTAGCCATTACTAGGGCATTGAGGAGTGAATATAAAAATCCCCAACAGATTGCGCATCGTGTATTGTCAGATCGTATTGGTCAACGGGACCCGGGAAATAAACCGAAGCCGGGTGATCGAATCAAATATGTATTCATTGATTCAAATAAACCCAAGGCGCTCTTAGGAGAGCGTGTAGAGACACCGCAATTCATAATTGACAATAAATTGAAAATCGACTATACATATTATGTGACGAATCAGTTGATGAAACCATTGCAACAATTATATGGTTTGGCTCTTGTGCCTATATGGAAACATAGAAACAAGAATGGCGCAGTAAAAGAATACATGAAGGATATTACGCAAATGGAAAATTCATACGGAGACGATTATGAAGACTACATGAAACGGAAGGAAAAGTATTGCTCGGCGAAGGTCAAGATAGTATTATTTGACGACATATTAAACAAAATAAGTCGGAATCGAAACAATATGCAGAGTATAAAGAGTTTCTTCAGATAATTTTGTAATAATATTATAATATAAAAGATGCCAAGAATCGAAATAAAACATTTTCTCAACAACAACGATGATAACTGTGTTAATGATCCAACCTTTCCACAAACATATCATAACATCAATAAGGTTTGTTTATTTCGAGTTATTGATGGACTCCATGACTTTATGGTTGGTGAAAGAAGTGGATTATCACCCAGTGAAGTTCAATCCTGGTTAATTGGTGGACTATTTGGAATTAATTACACTACCATGGCGCTATCTAAAAAGTGTAAAACTATTACATCACAAACTAGTATCAAATCTACACCTAATACGCTTCATCATTATCTCGACACTGAAACATTCACAGAAAAATTAAAACATCACGAAAAAATTGAGATCAGTGTGCCTGGAATTCAAAATTTTAAATTTTGTATAAGAAAGCCATTTATCGGATATTATAATTTTGCAAAATCAAATGTGCAAAATTGGAATCGTGAGATGATACAGTTAAAAAGTGATGTAAATGATTATGGATTTCATTCGTTGTTTAAACTGAATTTCGGGAAAAAAGAGGAAATGAAGAATGGTTTCATGAAAAATAAAACTTATCTACAAGAACTCATAAACATTTTCCACTTAAAAGAAAAACACTATACCGTAGATGCAACGCATATTTCCGCGGATTCGTTGTTAAGACCATTATTTGATAATAAAAATTCATTATGTTTGATTAGTGATCACTTAGATCCATCTACTGTCACTAATCAGATGCATGATGATTCACCGTTTTCTCAGAATTATAAAAATATAAATTCACACTCGTATACTTTTTATTACTGCACAGTACAAACTAAAATTATATATTTGACATTATCATGGCACGCAGGATCGAAAATCATAAAATTCAAATTTTTCTGTACAGTTAAACATTATGTCGAATTTGAGGTCGACTTTCCCAAACAAAGTACAAATGTTGCGGCAAGTGTAAAGGACATTTCATCATACATATCTACTATTTATGGCAATACTAAGTGTTTACCTATGATCAAAATGATATCAAACTACATTATCGAAAAAAGTAAAAAAGCGTTGAAAATCGGAAATCCACCCACTATTGGGAATATGGACAAACGAATCAAATATTTAGGACCTCTATTTCAAAATATTATACATGCAATCGAAAATATATTGACAAATGAAAGATTGACAATAAGTAATGAAGATAAATGTGTGGCTCTCATGTCATTCAAAACAATCGGTGACCAAATGCGACTTCATGATAGTATCGCACTAGATGGAAAGTGTGTTTCACTTGACTCGTTTCTGGAGAGTTTCAATCAAGCAACAGAGGAATGTGACTTTATAAGTGACGACATTTCGAATGGAAAATTCGGAATTAATTTTTATTTAAAGGGTGGATCACCTGAACAATTGGCGAAACAACAAGAAGAGGTAGAAAAAAAACGAGTAGAACTTGAACAACAACAAAAAAAACGGTTGTTGGAAAAATATTCTCAAGAATACAATGATGCCAAAATGTTCAAGAACTCTACTATACCCTTTGATGAAATAGACTCTAAAATAAATGAAATTTATATTGAATTGAAAAATAGAATCGAGACAGACACTGTAAGTGGAATGCAAAAAAAAGGGAGAAATTTAGCCGACAATTATTTGAATCACAATTCTGCCAAAATCACACAATTCTACTTAATACATGTGGTGCAAATTTTATTTGTATTAAAAATGATGAATGCGGAATCCAAGTATTATTATTCCGTTTATGTTGATCAAAGTCAACCAACTACTATATATGGTTATATACAGTTATTATATCCAATAAATTTACCTACTGATTGGATATCAAGGAGTGTCCATTATCTAGAAATATTTAGCAGTTATTTTATTTCTAATCCAATTACATTAGATAATCTACTACTTCCTAACTTTTTGTACAAACTCTATCTTTTGACTTTCAACATAGATCATACAAATGCAAAAAATCCATTTATATCTGCTTTGAAAGTTAGTGTGTTTGGTAAACCTAAATACCAATATTATCGAGACTTTTCTTCCAATTATTCATCAGATGGAAGAACATGGAATAAATTCATTTTCCCGAGAACAGGAAAGTCAATTGATTTTTTTACATACGTGTATACGTTAATGCATGATAAAATACATGGATTTATTGATAACAAAATTGCCAACAAAAGTCACGAAAAACTATTAGTAATTAACAGTTTGATTCATGAAAAAGAAGTGAATACAACAGTTGATTTTATAGATGCATGTTTTATACCTGCAACTGCAACAACGACTGGTGGAAATCCTAATGTGGTGCTTCTAATGGATTTACAATTTATATTATCAATCGTTGGAAAATATGTAACCAGTTCAAGAATAACTGAAAGAGAATTGGAACAATTGATATATAGTATGAATAATATTGATTTATTTGAAATTGACGACAAAGACAATAACATTGCATGGTTGAATAATTCATTGGAAACGCATATGACACAAAACAACCTTTCATTAATGGATTATATTCCCTTAACTCTCAAAATAATTGATGGTGTTGATTTACCCCAGTCTTCCTCTGGTCGATCATCGTCTATTGTTAATCATATGAAAAAAAATAGAACAAAAAAATTTAATAAAATACTTGAAAAATTATCAAAGAAACTATCAAAGAAAATTATAAATGACCGTAGGAATAACATAAGTGCAAAACGCGGGATCAATTCATCAGGACTCATCCGTTAATGTCGATCAAATAATGGAAATTCAAAAGAATAAACCATATTATTTGAACCATCCATTTGAGCAACGCCGTTTGTATAATTACGCATCAAATTTCCCAAAACTCTGTTTGAAAATGAATTTTCATCTACGTTTCTTCGATTATTTTCTATATCGGTCTGTACAACATGATTTCTACACACCGGACATATGCGACTGGATCGTAACCAACGCCTCAATGCATCTTTTTTAAAGTAATGGCCACAAACATTAATTTGATAAATTTCCTCGTCGATTTCGAAATCTTCATGAGTTATAGGACACATAGTCTCATTTAATGTATTATTATATTGAATTGTTAATACATTTTGATCCATTTCAATGTCACTCAAACCCCTTACTTCGTTTAGTTGGTTTTGACCGGACAACTGAAATAACACATTTGCGATATGTTCTTCTTCGGTAGACCTAGAGAATGTCGGACTGCGAAATCGTGGTGGTGACTCCATCAACCTCAATAGAGTAGTTACATTATTATTGTACTCTGACATATTACTATTGTATATTCGCTGAACGTTGGTATAATTATAGAATAAATCTCGTACTTCTCTTGAGTTGCCTCGAATATTATTATAACTCATTATAGAAAATATAAAGATTTCTATTTATATAATTACAATTCAATAATGGATAATGAAATGTATTGTGGACTACGGAATCTGGGAAATACATGTTTTCTCAACACAACTCTCCAGATATTATCTCATACTACAATGTTTACAAATTTTCTCAATAAAAAGGATTACAAGAAGGTTTTAAAACCTATCGTCGATAGTTGCGTTACAGAAGAATTCGATGAACTGCGTACACTTATGTATGAAAAAGAAGGTACTATTATTCCCAAGCGCTTTATACAGAAAGTCTTTGAGGTGTCAAAGAAGAAGGGGCGTGATTTATTTACACATTGGGCACAGAACGATGTATCTGAATTCTTTGGTTTTATCATGGAATGTATGCACAATAGTATAAGTCGACCTATTGAAGTGAATATAACAGGTAAAAGCGAGAACAATACTGACAAAATGGCTATATTATGCTATAATGAAATGAAAAATGTTTACGAAAAAGAGTATTCTGAGATTATGGATATTTTTTACGGA
>Ga0257110_1000022_pt1 | contig 91219 bp, 77 predicted proteins | sample LP_taG_7_FD_190184 | JGI IMG/M metagenome (GOLD analysis project Ga0257110, IMG submission 190184) | Marine microbial communities from Northeast Subartic Pacific Ocean, Canada - LP_J_2015_P26_10m | ecosystem: Environmental > Aquatic > Marine > Oceanic | place: Canada: Northeast Subartic Pacific...
CATTTTGTATGAGTCGTCGGTAGTAATTTTGATTGGTCCCTGCTCAAGACGAATAGTCTGTGCAGGTGCAGTCTGTGCTGCTTTCTCAATCAATCTTTCCATCTGGTCTTTGGTAATTCCACCACCACTACCACCACCTTCTCCAGCTTTCTTTGCTGCCTGAACACCAAAAGTAGCCAGCACCCCAGTAAAGACGCTGGCTATGAAAGTAGGATCTAGTTTTTGCTCTGGGATTCCAAGAGCAGGGGGGAGTTTGATATATGCCAGGGTGAGTATTCCACCACTCCAAACAAGGATACCAAGCCTAACAAAAGTAGACAGAATAGCAAGTTGCTCTTCTTTGTCATCAGCTGCTTCTTTGATTTTACCTAGGAGACCTTTCTTTTTAGGTTCCACCTTGGGTGTGGTTTCTTGTGACATTAGGATTCAACTGGTTGTTTTTTCTTCCCAATATTATATTTAGACTCTAGAGTCCATTCACCTTTATCCTTAAAGGACAAAACTTTGATTTGGTTAAGGGGAGCAAGCTCTCCTACCTCGTCATCACGAGCAATGTCAATCAGACCCCAGTCTGATAACAGTTTCGCAATGCGACTTCTACGTTCGATATCATTCGTAGTGATGTTTGTTGGCTTACCATCCAACGCAAACAACTCCTTGAAGTGTACGACGTAATACTTACCACGTTTGTGGAGAATGTGACAAGACTGATATAGTTTGCGCTCTTTCCTAGACGCAACACCAATACGGGTGAGGGTTTCTCTTACCTTGAGAAAATCGTCGGGTTCTTTAAGCGTCACTTCTAACATCATGTCTTGAGACCATTGGATCTCATCGCTCATTTCTTACCTCCAGTATTCAATTTAGATGCAATAATTTTTAGCTGGTCCTGGGTTAGAATCTTTAGTGCCGCTTGTGCTTTCTCAGTGTTGTAACCATAGTATTTTTTAACTAGGTCAAGATCACTGTCTTTTATCTTCTTGTCCCACGGGGAGAATCTCTTGGATTTCCTAACACTATATAGGAAATATTGATATTGTAAGTCACTGTCTAAATTCTGACATGCATTCATCTCATTAGCGTGCATCAACGTGTCGATGTGATGCATCATACACTTATTAATAACGTATGCTGGATACTTCTTCATGGCAATAGGATCCTCTGAGAGATCGCCTTGCTTCAGATTGATACTGTTAAGGTAGTCCTTAAGAGGGATGTCATACTGTGCCATAGAGAGATGCTAAAGGGGTGGATTCAACAAAGTTAGTAACTAACAATTCAGTCTTGAGTTTATTGTCTGGACGATGCTTCATACCATAGGTAATACGAAACTCTTCTTGATGATAGTTAGTATATGCTTCTTTCAACTCATCGTCAACATTGTATGTCACCAACCAGTTATGAGGACATACCTTACAGTCTTCTACAAACTTTGTGTGATCAAAATTCTTATGCATCTCAGCATTAGTGCCATACAAATACGTCTTGATTTTGTATGGAGGATCTAGGAAGATGAATACATCTTTGTCACCCCCACTCATTATGACTTCTTCATAATCTAGGTTAGTGATACGCCAGTGCTGAATGATCTGAGAGATATTCTTCAGATGATTAGCACCACGGGTAGTAAAGTTTTGGTTAGATGCAGTCTTAGAGAAGGAAGAGTTCTCAGTCAACCCGCTATAACTGCACTTATTAAGAATCCAAAAAAGCTGAGCTTGACGAAAAATGTCTGCCTTGGAAATCTCTGCCTTAGCAGAGATAAACAACTCCTTTGCTTTCTCTTCGGTACTATGCTCAGTTTTAATCTGGTAGAGTGTTTCAGATAACTCATCCCCACGATCCTGTAACATCTTCCAGAAACTGTAGAGATATTCATACTTATCATTAATCCATACGGGAGTGTCAGGATACTTTTGAGTGAAGAGAAGTGCAAGACTTGCTCCACCCACAAAGGGCTCACGAAATTCTGAGATGTTAGTTGGAAACTTCTCGATTAAACTCTTTGCTACCCGTGATTTTCCACCAGGATAGCGTAGTGGAGTTTTCAAATACTTCATTCTATAGAAACCTTTAATTGTGGCATTTCATATGGACCCACATTAATGTTACCACAGGGGAATACATTAAATGAAATAGTCCAACGGTCATAATTATCTAGTTGACGACCTGAGTAGTGTCGCAACCAGGAGGGGAAGAGAATAAGTTTATTCTCCTGTGCATCAAATTTTTCATTGATGCCCCATGCACGATCCATCATATCACCTTGGAAAACATCTAGTGTGTCATATGTGCGAGGTGTAACAGGATCGTCAAAGAAGGTAGGAGCACCTGGAGTGAGGTAATAGACAGCACTCAGATAAGACATCGGATGCCTATGTAAGGGGTGCCCTACGCCACTCCCAGCAGGTGCATGGTTAAACCACATGGAAGAGATCTCTAGAGCATCACAGTAGAGTTTGTAGGCGTACCTATACTCTGCCAGACAGTCCCAGAAAAATTGTCTCAACTGTGTGATAGGACCCTCTTCAATCTTATGGAGATCAGGACGTGATGTAATGACACCTTCAGGAAAGTTTGACTGATGAGCAGGAAACCCGTCCATGGATTCAATCACACGTTGGTTGAGAGTCTCATCAGGTTGTTGATATGTCCTGCATACCACAGGAAACATATGTAATTCAGTCCCTTGCATAGTCATTAAGATTCAATGGTCCAAGATTATCATTCCAGGATTCTACTTTAACCTTACTCATAGGTTTACCAAACCCACCAGTATTAATACCACCATTAGGATAGGTGTTAAAGGCAATAGAATACCTATCAACATCATCATGATTTGGTAGACTAGCATGGATCATATAACTAGGAAATATAATCAACCCACCAGCACCACCATGATATGCCAACTCCATCCCAATCTTTCCATCTAGGTGGAAAGATCCCCACTCTCTCTGGAAGAGAGGGTCCACAAAGATTGTAGGAGCACCTGGAGTGAGGTAGAAGATGCCACTGTAGTAGGACATAGGATGCCTGTGTGCATCATGATGATGACCAGACTTTGCTAGGGACCTATTTGACCATGCTTTGTTGACTGCCAGACGATCACAATCAAGACCCGTATCAACATGCACAGTGTCTATACATGTTTGAAACCAAGACATGAGTGGTTTGAATACTTCCATACGATGAATATCGTCACTGGTTTTAACACCAGTAGGTTCGTTGTATGCTTGATACACCAGATCTTTTGCAAGACCTAGAGTATCATCAATCATAAGTTGATCACAACGAAACTCAAAACATTGAATAGGAAATAAGTTAAGTGGTTCGTAGTTTTGTCTCACATGTAGCCCTCATATGGATTTGGTTTGACTTCAAGCATCACACCGTTAACCTTATTAATTAGGTCTTCCAAAGAGTAATGCAACTTACGGTATCCACTACCAACATAGATCTGACCTAGCAGCACAGAGACAGTAGCAACTCCCCAGAAGATATAATAAAATTTAGATTTAACCTGTGCTCTTCTCTTTTCAATCATTACATCACAAGTCTTTTACTAGGTGTTTCAATGATACTAAACATTTGCTCAAACTGTTTGACCACTGGCTCTTGAGTGTCAAGAGGACCGAATACAATGTAGTCTTTGGGGACAGTCACAGGTGCGTCACGTCCATTCAGAAGTGGTGCCCAAGGAGCAAACCCCAGTCTACCTTCTCCACTAGGAATAGCGACAATAGGGTTACAGAAGGTGAGACTATCTTCAGTCTCTTCGATCAGGTCTGCAACGACATCTTCGCCAGACCGCATACGGAATACTTTTACATTCATTTGAATTCACATCTCATCATTAATTCGGTCAGGAATGCCACCATGTTGATCTCTTGGTCAACAACGAAAGCAGACTTATACTGATACTCAGAGATGACCAGCACTGCTTCAGGAATTGACTTTGGTTGGACATGGATGTAGAGGTTATCATAGATTTTTCTCATTATAGAATGGGGCTCGTTGTCCATATTCTGAGTTACCCACTTCTTCATGTTGGTAAACTCTTTTGTGCGAATATATCCCACGAGGTTGGTAATGTTGATGTCATTAGAGACACCAAGGATACCTGTATCAATTTTCCCAGAAGAGGAATACCGTTGCAACTCATTGAGTGTGCGACGGAAGTCTGGAAAATATTTCTGGACCACCTCAGCGACAACCTTTGGCTCATAGTTGACGCCTTCACTATCTAGGATAGTTTTCACACGGTTGAAAAATGCACCTGCTAATGCCTGCTTATCTTTACCCTTGAGGGCGAAGTCAACAACAGAGCATCGTGAGTGTAGGGGAGAGATGATCTTATTCTTGTAGTTACAAGTAAAGATAAATCTACAATTCCCCTGAAACTCTTCGATGCAAGCACGGAGAAGCATCTGCACATCAGGTGTGGTGTTATCTGCCTCATCAATAATGATGACCTTATGCTTAGCAGTAGAGGTCAAAGAGACTGTAGAAGCATACACTTTTGCCTGGTTACGTACGGTATCGAGGAAACGACCTTCGTCAGATCCGTTGATAACCAGACAGTCAGCACCTAACTCCCTACACAGTGCCTTAGCGATAGTAGTTTTACCAACACCAGCAGACCCTGAGAGTAAGAGATTAGGGATCTCACCCTGATCCAGGAAACCTTGAAAGATTTCTTTAGTGCTTCCTGGTAGAATGCAGTCTCCAATAGTCTGAGGACGATATTTCTCTACCCAAAGAAACAGTTTGTTACTCATTTGTTAGGCTCTAGTGCGATGAAGTAGTTGAGGGATGAGCTGGAGAGACTGGTGAAGTTGGCAATGTTACGTCGTGAGAGCGTTACATGATAACTACCAGGGAGCAGTTTCAGATTCTCAACCTTGAAACAATAGCAAAACGTAAGACGCTCAACTGTCATATTACCTGGGTCGCTGAAGGTTGGTTTCTTCAGTGGCAGGGAGAAGACATTAGAAGTGTCATTCTTTTTGTCCTTTACACAGATACTATACTCACCTTCAAATCCATAGATGCAGAGATCTTCCACACCATAGACTTTGGATGCCTGCATCAGTTGCTCTAGATCCATCTGTGGCAGGTCAAAGAATAACTCAGTCTCAGGGAGGTTAGGATTAAACTCAGGGACTTTGCCGATGATGTCGGGATCACTGTAGTAGAAGGTAGTCTTACCCTTAGTGTCCTCGTCGTAGATCACAACCTTCTTGCTATCAGGGTAGAAGAGAGTGGGAGACTTGAAGAGGGACAAAGCACCGAGGAAGAGAGGCAGATCATAGATTGCCATCTGCTCAGGGATTCCCTCACGGATATCGCTTGCAGCGATGATATTCTTATTGACTGACATCGTTTCAACAAACTTACCAGGCTCAATAAGAATAGATTTGTTAATACCACTGAAGTTACGGAGTAAATCAATGGTTTGCTTACTCAGTTTAACAGTTTGTCTTGCTTCGGCTTGCATAATTACTGGGGGTAAGTTTCGGTTGTTGTAGACTGGTCGCTGAAGTGAATCAGCAACACAGCATAGTGTAGCACTTTCATAAGGTCACGTCTAGCAGTGCCTTTCTTGTCATAGCGAGAAGCGTACTTTAGGATGTTACTCCTACAGAATGCCTCAGCGTCACCACAAGCATTGATGAGATCAAGGGTCTGGATACCTTCGGCACCACTGGAATAGTGTTGCCGATAGGTGCCAATGATATAGTCTTTCAACTCCTTGATGATCTCTTCTTCGTTATACTTGTTTGCCATAATATACGGAGGTTATCTATAAAGGATATCAGAGATTGAGAGGATTGTCAACAGAGATGTCAACGTCGGCATCAATCTTATCATACAACTCAATGAATGACTGCTTAGTCTCGTCATCAAAACGGTTGAGACATACCTTGATTGCCTTCACACGGTCAGAGAAGATACTGTATGCACGGATAATGTGGACAAGACGACGGGTAGAGATTACCTCATCAACACCACCATCCTTGAAAGTCTTACGGATGATGTCTGCCCAAGAAACAAGATTCTTGATGAAGTCATCATCGCAACAATCCAACTCGGTGCAGTAGTTGTGGAGCATCTTAATCTCAAGAGCAGGAGCAGGATAGTCTTGCTCAAAGGTCACAGGGAAACGCTCAAGGAATGCTTCATTGAGTACGTTAGTGCCGATGAAACGACCGTCATCGCTACCTTTACCTTTAGTATTGGCAGTAGCAAAGATGTTGAAACCAGGAGCAGGTGTGACCTGACGACCAATCTTCTTAAGGAAGACACCCTTACCTTCTAGGACGGATTGCAGGCAGAGGATTTTGTTGGATGCGAGATCGATCTCGTCAAGTAGGAGCACTGCTCCACGCTCAAGTGCTTCAATAACTGGTCCATTGTGCCATACAGTGTTACCATCGACAAGACGGAAACCGCCAATAAGATCGTCTTCATCAGTTTCTACAGTAATGTTTACACGAATTAATTCACGCCCAAGAGCAGCACATGCTTGATCAACACCAAGGGTCTTACCGTTACCAGAGAGTCCCGTGATGAATGTGGGGTAGAAGATCTTAGACTTGATGATCTTCTTAAGGTCAGTAGCGTTGCCGAAGGGCACATAGTTAGCATCCTTAGGGGGAATAAGTGATTCACTCTGCTTTACAACAGTCTCAAGTTGTTGCTTGATTTCTTGCACAGACAGATTCCACTTACCAATACCTGCTTTGTAGTCAATGAGACGCTTCTTGACAGTGGCAAAGGAGCAAGAGAAGTACTCAGCAGCACCCAACAATTCCGTAGTACCGACGCGCTCGCCATGCTTGCTTTGGAGATATTCAACGATTTGATCAGTGGTCACGGGGTGTTGGGCGAAAGTCATGTGTTTCTTTGTTGTGTATACAGTTATTATACACAGGCAGGAGTGGAGTAGTAGTCCACCCAGGACGGTTTGTGAGCTGGCACACGCAGGTAGTTATTTGCTACCCATGGTTTGCTTGCCACATACCGTTGGTATGCTTCGATAGTAGAGATACTGTCGTCAAACTTCCACTCGTCAGGCATAGCGCGAGCGAATGGAGTGTGGTCATCAGGACAACCATGTTGATACGTGAGTGCAGCAACAAAGATTGATGATTGACAGGCATGTCTTTTACCGTATCTATATGTATATTCTTCACATAGAGAAATGCCATGCTGCATCAACCACTGAATATTATGATCAGACTCTGCCACCCACTTAGTGCAAGGATGATTACGAAATGCACCCTTCTCTGTAGCGTAAGGAGTCCCATCTTTCTTCAGGACAGGACCCTCATTGAGATACCACTTACTGAATACAATAGCGAGCATCTGACAACACTCTAGTGGCATCTTGACGATGTGTTTGTCTGGCAGACAAGTTGCTGCCAGGGTTGGATCATCATCTACTGCAAAGATATTCATGCAATTTGGTTGATAAAGGACGAGAGGATCTTCTTGTTGTTGGACTTTGCCTTAAGGGTCTTCTTGAAGGCACGAGTAATCTGTGCCTTGGATGCATCCTCATCTACATCAAACTCTACCTCTTCATTTAACTTGTTACTTTGAATTAGAAACAATTCTTGATAACCCATCATTGGGGCAGAGGTTGACTTAAACTTCTTGAATACATCAGTAGCATTCCTCCTCTGTAGTTGAGTAAGATCGTTGAAGTTTTGGATGATGTAATTGATATCACGAGTGCTACCAAGACGGAAACCAGTGAAGTTACACTGTGGGAAACGACCCTTCATGTAACGTAAGAGAGTTTCAGTCATGTAGTTACCCCACTTTGGTGAGTTGTAGGTGCGACCTGTCTTGCGACAACGAATAGCAGATTGTGCAGGCATTGCAGAGCGATGGATCTTATCATCATAGGCAGACCTGATCCAGCATCCAGACCAGTTGCTCTCACCATCAGACAAGATAGTGACGTGACACTTTTCAACACCATATTTGGCAGTAAATACAGGAATCAGAGTCTGGAGACACACGATTGCCTCATTTAGAGGGGTGCCACCAAGCATAAGGTGAGGGGGAATGCAATCAGGGACAGGGCGAGATTGGAATGGATTGCGGTTACCATAGCGTTGCTCATACATCTGAGACACACGGTAAAGATCCCTGGCATAGCGATCAAAAACACTGTTACTAAGGTCTCCATTGAGTAATTCTATAAGGTGGAAGTGCTTAGCAACATATAAAGTATTCTCCTTACCAAAAGACTCTTCATAGTCACGAAACTCAGCGTATGATGCATCAGTTACAAAGGCATATACACTGAATGGGATACCAGACTTGCGACAGAAGAAGCACAGTGACAACAGTTGCCTGAATGTATCATGAATAATTTCTGCCATAGATCCAGACCAGTCAACAAGGAAGATCAAACCATGATTCTTACCATCAGGACGGACTGTGACCTTCTTAAAGAGGTCTTCGTTGTAAAGATACTGATGGAGTTTAGCAGTGTCAAGTACACCAGTCTTAGAGATAGACTCGCGAGCATGTGCTGCTGCAGACTTCTTCATCTCAAACTCTTTCTGAAGATATGACACCTCACGGGTGCAATCTCTCTTAAAAGTGTTGTAATTTTGGTCTGCAACACTCCAGTCAAGACCTGTCGATGGAGTGAGAGGATGCTTCCACTCAGACCAGTATGTCTGTGCCATGTCATTGATCATCTTAGGGTCAATAACGACGTGATTAATGTCAACATTAGGAATCTCAAAATACCTAGTCTCAGAGTTAGTATTTTCAGTTGCAATGTCTTGCAGTGCTTCCTCAAGAGACTCATCAGTCATTGCCTCTTCACCACCATTACGGTTGAATGAGGGTGTTTCAAGGTCTGCATCTTGCTCACCTTCACTATCACCTTCTTGCTCCTCATCACCATCTCCAGAAGAAGGTCTCTCATCTTGTGATTCCTGCTGGTCGCTACCACCACCAGAATTGTTGTCTACATCAGTGATATCATCAATTTTTTGCTGATCTGCTTCTGCTTTTTCAAACTCTTTGATAGCGACAGCAGCATCGATAGCGTCTTGGAAAGACTCTGCCTCACCAACTGCATCGCGAAGAGGAATCTCTTCAGCAGAGAAGGGCATAAAGGCATTTGCACCCAATTTATAGTAAAGATTGATACGGTCAATCAGTTTGAGTGAGTTGGTGTTGATCTCCTTGACGCTGAAGAAATCATCTTCATGAAGTTGCTTGTATCCACCATAGAAATCCTTGGAAATACCTGCAAATTTGCGTTTCATTAGTTTCTCAATGCGAGCATCCTCAGTCACATTGACATAAGACTTGGGGCAAGGAAGTTTGTCTAGAATGTCACCGTCTGGGGTGAAGAGAGCGTGACCCACTTCATGCGCTACCAGCAGATTGAAGACAATTTCCTTAGCATTCCAGATAGGGAGGGTCAAGACTCGCCTATGCACATCAAAGGATGCTGTGCTGACTGCCCTGTGCTCTACAACTAGGTTTTCAGTGGCGAGTAGTTTGGCGAGAGTGCCTTTGACTTCTTGTACGGTCATGCTTTCTTTGTGTATGAATCTATTATACCCACCCACATGACCCGTGGAAGGGTTAGGGTGCCACTTTATAGACTGTCCTGCTTCATGGTGCTGAAGTCACCGATCTTGTCAAAAGTGACCACAGTATCAAACTTGTCCAGAAGGATATCACCCTTGTGACTGATCACAAATAGGTTGGTCCTATCGTCCATACCCCTCAGAATCTTCATCAGTTCCTCTGTAGCAGCAGTATCAAGAGAAGAATCGAATACCTCGTCAAGAATGAGGAGATTGGTCGATGCAGAGTTTTTCATCTTGGCAATGTCACGCCAGCAAAACAGTAAAGATAGGTCAATTTTCTGCTTTTCACCCTCTGAAAACGATGCATAAGAGAACTCATCACGGTAGCGTGACTTGATAACTTCATTGAATTCTTCATCCAATGTGAAGTTAACAAAGAAGTCCATGAGTTGCAGATATTTATTGATTTGATTGTTAAAAATAGGCACAAACTTACTGATAACCTTACTTTTAATACCACTGTCCCTGAGTAAGGAGGATACAATTTTCAGGTTATCAAACTCCTTACTGACACCAGCACAACGCTCTATATTTTCACTATATTCTGCCTCGTATTCGTCTAATCTTACCCTCTCACCATCAATATCTGGGGTCTCTTTGTTTACCTCGGCCATGATGCTTTCATTCTCTTTAAGCAGTCGTGATACCTGCTTACCAATGTTAATATTATCACTCTGTAACTCAATAATTGACTGCCCATAACCCTTCATGTCACGCAGTTTGTCATAGATGAGACCGACTTGCTCATCGATCTTTGTATAACCTTCATTATACTTAACACGACGTGACTCAGCATCCACAAGTTGACGATGCTTATGCTCTTCTTCTAGGTCTTGACTACATGTTGGACACTTATCATGCTTGGTATAGAACTTATGATCTTTCTCTGCCTTGTTTTTATTCTGCTCAATCTTAGATCGCATGTCACGGAGACTATCATACTTCTCTTGCCATGAAGATTGGTCTGTAATACTTTCAGCAAGCACACCCATCGAGTGATTGTTTTCTTCATGACGCTTATTCAAACTTACTATATTATCTTCGTTGTTATTAAACTTTGAGTGCAAACTTTTAATAACGCCATCCTGTAACTCAGTGAGTTTGTGGATAGATGTACGTTGATGATTCAGTTTTGTCTCACAGATCTCCAACACATGCTTACATGATGTGAAATTCTCTTTATTATCCTTGACTCTATCCTTCAGGATAGTATTCATCTTAGAAAAGATTTTGATGTCGAGCAGGTCTTCTACCACCTCTCTCCTATGTGTGGCAGGAAGTTGCATGAAAGGCACAAATGTACTGCTACCTAGGATAACAACCTGTGTAAATGACTTGTAGTTAAACTTGAGGATGCTCTGCTCTAGATATTTCTGGTAGTCTTTTTGGGCAGCGTCTTGATCAAGCAGTTGTCCGTTTCTAAGGACCTTAAAGATGCCTGGTTTGATGCCTCTAATGACATGATAATTTACTTTACCAATAGAAAACTCAACCTCCACACAGCACTCTTTCTCATTGACGCTGTTGACCAGTTGAGACTTATTAATTTTACGAAAAGGTTTATTGAATAGCACAAAACACAGGGCATCCAACATAGTGGATTTACCTGCGCCATTAGATCCGATAACAAGTTGCGACTTAGACTCATTGAGAATCATTTCCGTAAAGGTATTACCTGTACTTAAGAAATTCTTCCAACGAATCTTTTCAAATACAATCATTTATCTTGTAGTGGCGGAATAACAAATTCATCAGCATCAATAATGGTAAAACGATACCCATATTGACGACAGTTTTCTTTGACAGTATCTTCATCTACCTCCGTGACGGTGAGATCACGGGGGTATTCATCTGCCTTCAGTAGCACATAATAGCGTTCTGCATCGTCCTTGTCAACAAACAACTGGACTACCCTCTCCACTGATTCGTCGTCTCTGACAGCGTATACACCACCTGATTTATTGTCAGTTAGGACAAACATTAGACCTCCAACGCTTCCACATATAGGGATTTTAAGATACCAAAAATCTCATCGTGATTTTTATACTCAGAGACACATGATTCTAGGATAGAAAGAGTGTCTTCAACCTCAATCTCTTCATCAATTTCACCCAACTCTTGAGACATGTCTTCGACAATCTTCAAGTCTGCTAGGTCAACCTGCTGAAGTTTCCTTATACACCGATCAAACTTAACTTGATCCTTTTCTTCTCCCACAACCAGTTTAACGTATGTCCCTTCTAACTGTGAGAAGCTAGAGACATCAATATCATCAGTGTAGTAGACCTTACTAAAAGTATTATAGGGATTTGCAATGAATTCCATTGACAAATCATCTGTATTTAGGACGTGGAATCCACGTTTGTACCCGTAATCATTCCAATACAGTTGATAAGGATTACCCAGATACTGGATAGGACCTTGCTTACTCTTCATATGATAGTGACCAGAGCATGTCATGTCAAACTTCTCAAAGGGAGATGGATCAAGACCATGGTCCATCTTAAGACCAGGGATAACTTCAAACCCATTCAACTCAAGGTGTCCTAAACACACAGATGCTTTAGATGCCTTGACCTTTTTCATGATATGCTCCTGGTTTTCAGGACAAATCCATGGTAGAAGAAGGAAACTCCTACTGCCAAACTTCTTAGCAGTGGGCTCGGTAATGATCTCGATGTTGTTGTAGTCACCTAGCAACAGATCAGGTGCATTTACCTTGAGAGTATTCTTGTAATAGATGTCATGATTACCTATAAGCATAGACATACGGATGCCTCTCTCAGCAAGTGGATCAAACCACATCTCTCGTGCTGCTTCTAATGAATTAAAATTCACATACTTTCGACGATCAAAGGTATCACCTAAGCATAAGACCTGAGTGATACCTTCTCTGTCGATGTAAGGGAGGACTACATCTTGATAAAATTTTCTATAAAGTTTTTGAAAGAATTGATTGTCATTCCTGACACCAAAGTGCTGATCAGTTATCAGTAGGATTTTCATTCTTTTTACCAGTTTCTAGATCACGAAGACGTTTCCGCCAATAACCACGGTCATTACTATCTTTACAAGGATTGTCTCTATCTTGAGTATCGTGAAGATCATCAAGTCCTTCTTTAGATTCCATTTTTGGCATAGAGTTAATTACGCATGTTGGTTTCGATGCGACTCTTGATGGAATTCATATCAGCATGATTGTCATTCTCATCTGAGTGGAAGACCTGATCGTAACCATTCTTCTCGATAAGTTTATCACGGATATCCATCTGACGCTTTTCCTTAGCAATTCGTCGCAAGAATGCATAGTAAACGATTTGCGTGAAATATGCAAATGGATTCTTGCTCTTAGCGGGATCGAAGTTATCGATGTATTGGACACAATTCTCTACACCATCGGAGATCATGTCCTCCTTATACATGTAGTTAATAAAATTAGGTCTATACGACAAGTGTACGGCAATCTTCAAGAAACAGTCTCCTAGGTAATGAGTGATCCTAGGTTTCACTTTATCTTGTATCTTAGCAATCGCAACAAGGTCTCGATACTTTACGATCTCCACAAGAAACTTTTTGTTGTCAACGTAGTGTTGCTTTTTCTTAGGAGGCATTAAAGTCATATTTAATTTTGCTCACAAATACATTATAAAGGTTTATGTATCATAAGTCAAGCTTGACAACTCTAAGAATAATCATTATACTCAACCATGTAAGGGTTGAAAACAATACTACTTAGAGTTCTTCCATTGATCCTCTAGTTTCTTTCTCATCTCTGAGACTTTACCGATTAGACCCATATTTTCATTCATGGGTACACCAGGATCTACATCATCCATTAGTTTACCGTCCTTTCTCCACCACATCTTATACAGCATGATTGCTTCGGTGGACATCGGGGCAATGGTTACAATATCTGGCTCTTGGATAATGTAGAATTCTTCATCTGACCATAGCATCCACTTAACGAATCCTGCAGCTAGTCCCATTTCACCATCAGGTTTCTCTATAGGGGTGAGTGTAGGAGACAAAGGATCAGACACATACACTATTGTGCAGTTGTCTTCATTCGTGGCAATCATTGTACCTATTACTTCCTCGCCAGTTACTAACTTGACGACTCCGAAAAATTCATTGTCGTGACGGATGTAGTTAATCATTGTCGTAGGTTTACCTTAGTGATTTCATAATCAAATTTCTCTTCCTCATAGATTTTCAATCTTTCAATGAGGTGACGGAGAGTATAATTGTGTCTATTACCTCGGGAGCAGTCATCAGCAATGTCATACAACACCGCTTGTGCTTTGTTATCTCCCTTACGCAAGACACGTCCAATAGACTGGAGGTTTCTTACTCGTGATTTGGATGGACTCGCAAAGATTACATTATGTAGGTTGCGAATGTTAATGCCTGTGGAGAATGTGCCGTAGGATGCAAGGATGATTGCATCTTTTTCCAACTCACATATTTTGCGAGCCTCTTCTCTTTCAACAGCATCTACACCACCATGAATAAAGAAGATCTTTCGATCTTTACTCACCTTAGTATTTAGCATCTCCCATAGAGGGTCACCGTGCTTCTCGATGTAGTTGAATAGGATGAGTGTATTGCCACCTATGTCTTCTGCTAGGTTACAAATTAGGTTATTTCTCTTGGGGTGTGATACTATATAATCCATCTCTTGCTGATAGGTATCAAATGGGACATGACCATGCTGCAGCAGAAGGCATTTTACTTTCAGTGGTGTCAGCTGTCCCTTTTTCATTAGATCGACAGTTGTGGTCACCCTATCACAGCGTCCGAATAGACCCTCCAGCACCAACTGATGACTATACATACCGTCTAATGTACCAGTCAACCCGATACGATAGCGAGCATCGTGACATTTATTCAGAATACCTGATAGACTCTTCGCCTTATACAGGTGTGCTTCATCGCCAATGATTACATCAAACCTTTCAAAGAATTTCTTAGGCTCTTTGTATATACTTTGCCATGTAGAGATGACTACAGGTGCTTCTACATACCTCTCCTTTCCACCCATGATCTGATGGACATAATGATCTGCTTTCCACCCGTAGTCTTTGAAGTCTTGCGTTAACTGTGAGACTAGAGAGACTGTAGGTACAATGATTAGGATCTCACGCTCCGCCTTAATGTGCCAGCGGACCAGACCATAAATGATCAGCGACTTTCCAGATCCTGTAGGCGAGAGTAGTAACTTGCGACGCTGCTTAATTGCCGTGAAAAGTGCTTTGAGTTGGTAGTCGCGAATCTTAAATGGCAGTCCCAAAGATCTAACAAAAGACGCCACTGATTCTGGTGATACATACTCCTCTTCCTCGTTTGGTATACCAAAGAATTTACTATCTTTGATAGCGTATTCATACCCCCTCTGGTCGAGATACTCTAAAAGGTAATCGTATAGACCGACATAGATCTCTCCTGTCCCTGGAGAGTACAATCGGATCTTACCGTCCCATACTTTTTTCTTATACTGTGGCATGAATTTAGCACCAGGCACTTCAAACTGGAAGTGCTCGCTTAATTCTTTATGGATGTGTTGCTCGCCTTCGACTTTTAGAAAAACTTCGTTTTTCTTCTCGATAGTAATCATCTGATTCCATAATACTTCACAATTTCGATAGTATTCTTGATTGCAAATCCACGGCTGTCGATTTGTTTAAGTATCCTATCAATACAATTTATACAAGTTTCAAGATAGTCTATTTTCTGTTGTGCTCTAGTGAGGTCTGGGTCACTATCAATGTACACATGAAGGTCACCCTTGAGGATCTTGAGTGCAAAAGGTTTTTCTTTATAGACTGTGGCAGATGCTTTACCAGAATAATATTCAAACTTCTCACGCAGTAATACCTTGCGCTTTACCTCTGCTTCTGATAGCATGAGTTTGAATTGATTAACAAATTGCAAATACTTTGCATGGAGTCTGGGTGTTTCCATACTGTCGTTTGCCAACAGCTCAGGTAACTCCCTGTGATCAAAGAATCTTTCAGAATCCTTTGCCCACATCTCCTCAATTTTTTCTAGATTCATTAAGTAAGTCGCTTATCACGGGTGAAGGTGGTGGTCTCTTGTATCTCCATACGCATGTAGTTGAAAGTAACTTGCGCCATGGCATACTCTGTGCCATCTATTGTAGCATTAAATTCTAGTGCATTCAACCCAGTAGGAATCAGACCCTCAAACTGGACGTTGAAATTCATTTTGAAATTACTGTTGAGCACAGTCAGTGTTGCATCAGCATATAGATCATCATTGCCAAAGAGTGCCATCATCTTATTCCTAAAGTCAAGTCTCTCTATAGTATCGTTTGGTGTGCCGAGAGCACGGATCCAGTTATGCATGATCATATAGTTACTTAGATCCTCATCTACTAGGAATGATAAAGTAAAAGGATCGTACGTGATAAAACCTTCCAGAGGTAGTGCTCTGAAAGGTGTAGGTTGCTGCTGAATACCCAACGTCATCGATGGGATGTTTGCAGACTGTGCGAAATATGCAACCTTAGGATACTTGGCAAGAGTAAACCTAAATCCAATAGGCGACAGGAAATTTCTGTTTTCAATTTGCTTATTCCAAGTTGCCATGTGTCATAGGATATCTTGTCCTAGTATTTATAGCAAAGTATGTATATCTAACCAGGGAAATACTGGCTCTATTACTCCGATAAGTCGAAGTAAACCCTCAGCAAAAAGTGCAAGAACAATCCAGCCAACAATGACTGAAATAATTGAAGCATTACGATTATGTTTTCGTATTGCATCATCGATCATCTCCTTGCATTTTTCTTCTGTAATATAATTTGGTTTATTCTCCACTGTCTTCGTTGGATCTGGTCCAGAAATCTTCCCAGTCTTTAGCATCACCTTCGGTGATATTTTCAGACTTTTTCTTTTCATCATCAAGGAGGTCGTCAATAAAGTCTAAGTCTTTCATTCTGAATACTCCTGTAAGTGGTCAAGTACTTGATTTAATGCATGATGGGCACCATCGTACCATTCATCATCAGCACTTCCTTCCTTGTGCTCATTATATAGTGAGGTCTTCAACTTGTATAACTTGGCAAGGAGATCAACCTTTCGCATATTAGCCCTAGGCATTTTACTTTCCCATTATACATGTATTTAACAAGAAAGCACCCACTAGGGGTGCTTGTAAAGGGTTTACTGTTAGGGCACTCTCACATAAGTAACTCCTTACAGATTTTCTTGCATGATGTTTGACTATTGATATCGCACTCAATTAGACATTCATAATAATCATTCAAGTTTTCCTCCTCTACAGTTTCCTGAAAGTGTCTCCACTCGTTGAGTTGATTTCTTGATGTTAGACTGTGCATTTACCATACCTCTAAACGTTTTGCGTTACATAATTAAGAAAGGTTTGGGCGCATTTGATCCTCCGATCTGCTACTACTACTTATGTTTGTTTTGATATCGTAATATACTTTTCTTACAACTTAACGTAAGTATACACAGACAAAAAAAGACCCCCCTTGCGGGAGGTCTGAAAGGACATGTTGGGCAACCAGCGCCACAACATCCAGAATCACATAAGGTTAGTAACCTTAACACGCCTGTAGTAACGGTTGGCGTTAGCGGTGAGAGCACCTTGACCTTGGGAAAGACCTTCAGCGAATGGGTTAGCAACCATTCCGTAACGAGTCTTAAATCCAATTTTTGGTTGGAAGGTATCAGGTCCCACAGCGCGGACCATCTGGAGGGGCACATAAGGGCAGTAGAAGAGACCTGCGTCATAAGCACTGCTGCCTTTGTAACCAGCCACATAGAAGTGAGCGTCGGAAACGTTAGCAGAGTAAGGATCGACGTAGACCTTAATACGACCGTTAAGCGTACCAGCAAGGGTGCTGCTGTTGTCATCGGGCAGTAACTGAGCGTTACCAGACAGAGCAGGGGTGTAGTCAAGCACACCAGCCATGGACAGAGCGGAAGCCACATCAGCAGAGCAGATGAGGATGTTGCCCTTCCCACGACGAGTCTCGTGACCAATCGCATTCATGTCTCTCTCAATTTGGAAGAGAAGACCTTTGAATTTCTCAACTGACCAGCGACCGTTGGAGTCAACGTCGAGGTCAAACACACCTGCAGTTGCAGTGTTGTTTTGAGCACCAGGACGAGCAATCTTGTAAACAGTACGGACAACCTCACGGTTGATCTCTGCCAGCACTTCAGTGCTGAGGATGTTTGCAAGCTCGCTTTCGGCATCCAAACCATGGACTGCCTTAAGGTCCTGAGCAAGCTCAAGACTGTATTCTGCTTTCAGAGCTCTTGACTTCGCAGTAACGGTGACCTTCTCAATCGAGAAGCCCATTTCGTTGAAGTGGTTAGAAGATCCATCACCCAGTGTTTCAGACTGAGCAGTGGTCATGCCCTGACCGCCGACCGTGTACTGACCAGCACCATCAGCAAGCAGACCAGGATTAGATCCAGTCTGAGTGTTAGATGCAAGACCGTTTGCACTATTCTCGGAAGAATGCTCGGAGTTAACTTCGTTGAAGAAAGTCTCAACGCCGCTGTTGTTGATGTCTCTGTTGGTGCCCGTTGTGGAGCGCATTGCAAAGATCAGTCCAGTAGGACCAGTCATTGGTTGCACGCCGCAGATGTCATAAGCAATAAGCTTAGGCATGGAGCGTCTGATCAGAGAGATCAGCACAGGGTCGAAACCTGCAACAGGACCAGTGGCAGTACTGCCACCTGAGAATCCAGTGCCGCCCATTGAGTTAGTAGGAGCTGCTTCTTGTACAAGACCGCGCTCTTCTAGGAGGAATTTTTCTTGGTTCTCCAGGAGGACTGAGGTAACCGCCTTTCTGTATGTATCCTTAATAGGATCGAGCTCACTGTGCTCAAGAATGGGGTTCCACTTTTCCTGGAGGTGTTCTGCGTTAAACATTTTGTCTCTTAGGTTAAATGAAAGGGTAAATTACTTATTCCAGCGGGAAATTGCTTGGGCATATGCTGCCATAGCATCTCCAACAGGACCGTTCTCAACTTGGACATCTTCAGTGACAGTAGTCACTTCAGGCTTAGTGGAGAAATACGATTCACGGAGGGTAGAGACCTTCACACGGAAAGACTCTTCATTTTCAAACTCAACAGCTTCCGCTAGGGATACAATCTTCTCGCGTTGAGCGAGTGATAGTCCCTCAGCGATCTCTGTCACAATCCCATTCTTGATATAGGTGCCGACGCTCTTATTAAGCTCGACATTTTCTTCAATAGACTCGTTGAGTTTTGTTTCCATTACATCGAGTTGTGTCTGAATTTCTTCTACAACATCAACTTTTTCTTCGGGGAGATCAATATAGTTCTCCACGAAAACTTGCTTGAGACCTGCAAGCATGGACTCAGCCATTTCGGTTTTGATACCCTGCTCAATGGCGAGCTCATTCTTTGTCATCCACTGACCAACAGCATAAGTCAAATACTCATCGACTTTTTCTGCGAGGTCGGACTTAACAGACTCAATTTCTTCTTCAAGGACTTTTGCATAGTCCTCGTGCATACGCTCCAACTCTTCGTTGATGCGTGATACGACTGCTGCTTCAAAGATCGTTTTTGCTTTCTCTTTGAATTCTTCAGTCAGCTCTTCACCTTCGGTAAGAGCAGCAACATCAGCAGAAAGATCTACTTCAATTACAGTCTCCTGAGGCTCTTCAGCAATCACATCGCCCTCGGGCTCGTGACCTGCCTTCACATCACCCTTAGCAGCAAATTCTGCTTTTCCGCCAGAGGCGTCAGAGGGTTTTGTAGTTGGGGCAGCTGCATTTCCACCAGCAACAGTCTTATACTTATTGCTGTCATCTGTGGGTTTGCTATTCTGTGGTGTTGGACCACCGAGATCTTGTACTCCAGCGAGACTACTACCGTCAGCGCCCAATTTGGGCATAGGGTCGGCAGGTTTTGCGCCAGCGGTTACACTCGATTCATCCAGAGTTGTTTCAATCTCTTGTGACATTTTGTCTCCTGGTTTACAAACGTGCGATATTTGCTATAGTTATTTATAGATTAAAGATTTTTGATGAAGGAGTGAAACGCGGAAAGTTTCAACTCATCCAACTGAGAACGGTGGGCGTTATCAATTCTCTGTTTAATCTGCTCGATTCTTTGCTCTTGGATTGCGCCTCCAGCATAGACCCACTCTTTTCCTTCCATGATGCCATTGACAAAAGCGTCGGGGGCAGAAGGATCTGCTACGATATCCGCAGCAGTGGCAAGCATAAAATCATCAGCGACGATTTTAATACCACCTTCTTCTTTAATAGATCCGAGACCTCTAGAAGATACACCTAGTTTTACACCTTCGTCAAGAAGATTCTTCGCGATGTTGCCCATAGGGGTATCGAGAAGTCTTGCCTTACCTACGAAGTTATTGCCTTCTCTATGCAGAGAAGTAATTAAATGAGACACGCGGTCAAGATTAATAGTAGGACCATCAGGATGACCCAACTCACCTAGTGCGCGACCTTTGGTGATGTATTGCTCGTTGTATTTAGCAACTTCACGCTGCAAAGTTTCGGCGCGATACATGCGACCATTTCTATTTTTGATTTCACCCTGCAAGAAGACACCTTCGATAAAATGGCGCTTTTGTCCATTCTTACCTTCGGTAATCGTTACCTTTGCGGATTCAATCTCCTCCCTGATTAGTCTCATCTGTAGTTTCCTCTGGTGGTGTATCAGTTACTTCGGTCTCTGCAGATGCTTCGACTTCAGATTCGGTATTGGGGTCCTTAAACATTGAGGACCCAACCTCTTGCTTCTTAGCGTCAATTTGATCAACCGCTACTACTTTCATAGCAGAATCCACATAGTCTGATAGGTCTTTTTGACCTGCAAACAATGCGTTGACGATCTCAAGCGCGGATTGCGTTGGCATAATTATTTAGAATTCAGTAATACTATTTAGAAGTCTCCTTTTTTACGATCCGCCTGATCGATTCCACCCTGCGCGTATTGATCCATAGCTTGTTGCTGAGGATCAACTTCTTCAGGTTGGAGTGACATTGCCATTTGCTCGACTTCCATTTGAGGCAATGTCATTGGATCGATAACCTTACCGTCTTTAATCTCTTGCGCCATATCCTTATCGATGTCCTTGAATAGGGCATCAGGTTGCTTAAGAATCTGACGACGCATGTATTCTAGTGAGAAGTATTTACCCACATATGGATCCATCTGCTCAAGAAGTGCCATACGAGCATTCATGATCTCTTGCTCTTTCAACTCAGCGAAGTAGTTGTCGGCAACAAAATCATATTGAATATGCTCTTTTGCATCTTCCCACTCTTCAGGTGTGAAAACACCTTTCAGAATAAGTTGAGTCTTGAGCAGATCGTTAAACAGATCACCAAACTTCTTGCGGAGTCTAACGACGAATTTTTGGAATTTAACTTCGTCACGGGTGATCTCTGCAGACCTACCTACGTTAAAAGAAGAATCAGATTCCAAACGTGACTCAGGTACGTTGAGTGACCTGTAGAGTTTCTTCTGGAAATACTTAACATCCTCCAACTCACCTAGGTTTTGTCCACCTGGGAGTGTGGTGATCTCAGTGCCGCGTCCACCTTCACGTCTTGGCAACCAGAAATCTTCCAGCATAGACATGAATTTCTTGTCATCACGAATCTCACCAGTGTCGGCGTTATATACCAACTTGTTTCTATAGCGAGACATCACCTCTCTGAGGTATTGCTCTGCTTTTTGCTTAGGTAGGTTACCCACATCGATGTAGAAGATTCTACGCTCAGGTGCGCGAGAGAGACGATAGATAACCAGAGAATCCTCAATCATTCTCAGTTGATTGAGTGCTTTAATTGCTTTATGGAGGTGTGACAACACACAGTTGCGTTGCATATCAAGTTGACCTGAGTGTGCAAAAGCAATTGCATCAGGTGCAATCTTGATCCCATTATTTTCGTAACCGCGTAAACCCTTAGGGGCGTAAATATAATACTCAACTGCCTTAGGAATCAGCACGTTAACCTGTGGATCTGATGGAGATATCCGATCCTTGGGTTTATCATACTCGATAACTTTTTTGATTTTGCGAGGATCAATATACCTCAACTCTGTAATCCCTAGCGCAGGATTATCAGGGTTAATCATCTTATGGTAGAAGAGGCGACCATCGATATACCATCTACGGAAGATATCATATGCCTTTCTATCAAAATCGAGGAGTGACAATACGTTGTCAAACTCCTCTCGGATGCGAGTCTTAATAGCGTCAGACACTTTAAGATTAGAAAGCTCAATATCAACAGGGTGATCGTCAAGATCTCCAGCGATTGCCTCATTCACGATGTCATTAATTGCTGCATCCGCTTCAGGATGCAAAGACATACCTCTATACCGACCAATAAGATCGGATTCACCAGCTTTATTTGCTGAGTCTCCCAGATCTACATACTGACCGAAGTGTCCGCCAGCAGCAATCGGTTGCGCGGCATCGTCATTGTCCTTATGCACGAAAGAAGGACCCTTCTCAGAGCCCTTACTTTTCTTTCGATCTAGGGAATAACCAAATAGTTGTGACATTCAACTGTCCCTATACATTATCAATTATTTATACGCTAAGAATTTACTTATCTACAGCGTTGCCAGCGTTGTTATCGTTGGCGTATGTCCAGTACTGGACTTGGAATTCAACAGTATACTCTTCAGGAGTATCGTTGCTATCCCATGCAAGATCAATTGCACTAACGTTTGATGGCCAGATGCCAACAAACTGATACGATCTTACAACACCACCCTGTCTATCATACTGACGCACAAGTGCGCTAGACTGATACTCAGAGATATTCTTAGGTGTCTGTAGGTTTTGTTGCAGGTTTTGGATCTTAGTGGACCACTCTTCAAACTTAGAGCGCAGTGCAAATCCTTTGTCGTTAAGGACAGTAATTGTCCAAGGCTCAAAGGTTCTGTCGCCAGCGATCTTGAGTGTCCTACCTCTGTAAGGAACCTCGATCACACCCACTGTAGAAGCGGGAATGTTTGCTGCCTTCACAAGGAAGGTTGCAAGAGATCCAGATGATGCAGAAGATCCTGCTTGGGAAGCACCAGCAGTTTCCTGCTGACGCTTTTCTTGAGATGCAGGTGTGGCACCCGATGCGGGGGTGCCGTCATCTACGATGCCTGGGAAACCGATTTCAACTTGAAATAGGTTGGGGCGGGCTAGGTCCCCTATTCTGTTTCTGAAGTCAAGGATTGGTGCGTTGACCATCTTGCCTTCTGTCTGCCCTGGGTATTTGTCAGCCATTTTGGTGAAGTACTCCGATGTTTATGTAATGGGGGTTAGATGGTTAGATGATCAGGAGACGAGCTCGGTGAAGCTTGCGCCAGTCCGTGTTGCCGTGAATGTTAAGGTGATGAAGTTGATGGATCTCGTGGGTTTCACGAAGATCTCAGCATAGAATTCACCACGGTCGATTGATTCCGCAGGGTTGTTGGTGCCATCACAGACAACCAGGAAGTCAACAATACCACGACGTGATTGGACAGATCTCAGGTAAGGCTCAACGATATTCTTGAATTGTTGGCGAGTAAACTCATCATTCAATTCAAAGAGTTGAGTCTTGGCAGCGTTGCTGACTGCTTCTTCGATAACGAGGAAGAGACGGCGGACGTTGATTCTGTCGAATGCGGATTGATAACCCAGTGCAGTCTTGTCTCCGAAGAGGACCATGCCCTGACCAGGGAATGCGACGATGGGGTTAACTCTTGCTGCATAAAGCAGATCTCTATGATCCTTCAGAGGAGAATAAGCAAGTTTGATGCTGTTTCTCAGGTTACCACGGTTGAAACCAGCGGGTGAGAACCAAGGCTCTTGATTAAGAGTCGTGCTCAATACCAGACCAGCCATGTCACCGTTACAAGGAATGTAGCGATAGACATCATTATACTTGTCGTAGATATACTTGTAGTTGTTATCGAAGACAGTGTAAGAAGAGGATCCGAGTTGATCGAAGTACTCAATCGTGCGGGTCACGATTTGAGGTGTAGAAGTTTGTCCTACAATGTCACCTCTATAAGGTGAGATGAAAGCGATGCAATCCTTACGGGCATCTGCAATACCGATGATGTGTTGTGCTTTAGCGATAGTATCATTCAAACTATTCATGCCAGGACCCATCAGGATGTAGTCCAGTTGCACAGTCTCAGCGTCATTGAAGAGTGTGTATGCACCCAAGATGTTAGGACGTGAGATGGTATAACCATCAACGCCACCTTGGAGAGCGAAGCGCAACGTTGCGCGACCCTTCGTGCCAACCAGAGGCACTGCAAGAGGATTGAGACCAGTTGGGTCATCAAGGTTGTTGAGGGAGTTGTCAGACTTAATCAAGTCAAACTCTCTGTTAACACCACTCAGACCGAAACCACCAGAAGAATTAGTGTCGCGATCATAGATGTTATTAACCTCGTGTGATCCCCAATACAGGAATTGCGAGAATTGCTTAATCACCTCCTTATAGTAGATGTTGTCACCCTGAGGAGACTTAGCATCGGTTGCCTTAGACACGTTAAGGTGCTTCTCAAGGAGAGCGCCAGGGGTGCCAGTAAGTTTACCGTCGCCGTCAAGGACCAGGATGTGTAGTAGGTCGTTATAACCACCTCTGTCTTCCACCCATGCGGATGAAGTAGGACGAGGAGCAATGTTTGACCATCTCTGATTTACCCCATAAAGACGGGTGTCGTAGTCATTTTCTACTGCTGCGATCAACACAGAAGCAGCGTTTGCATCAGCAACATTCTGGTTTGCTTGGAAGTTGGGTGATCCAGGGTTAAGAGAAACTCTCAACTCTCTGCGGATTGACTCAACCTTAGCGGCATCGCCAGTTGCACTACCAGGACTGTTGCTGTTGTTTGCCAACTCAGAAATGGTATCGCCAATCTCCAGCACGTCAGCGGAGGAGGTGTCGATAGCAACTTCTAGTTTGCGAGTCTCAGGATCATAAGCAACAACGCGACCAGTAACACCACCACTAACAGCAGTGATGTAGTTGTCCTTCTCAAAGGATCCAATCAACGTAGCGTCGTCAACTACAGTGACGATAGTATCGTAGGTATAAACCTTACCGTAGATGTTTGCTGCAGAGTATGCAACTTCTGCACCGTTAGTGAATTGCCACTCAGTGCTAGTAGGTTGTGCCAAAGACAAGACCTGATCAGCACCAGCGTCGGTCATTACCACGCGGATGGAGTTGCCATGAAGACCAGCAGACTTAGCTGCCCATTTCCAGTTGTTGGCAGCAGACTCAACGTTATTCTCATACTCGTCATCATTTTTGATGAGGGGAGCAGAGATACCCGTTGCAGTGGTCTCGTTAATCTCAGTCTTCGATGCTGTAACCAATTGCAGTGCAACGGCAGATCCATCGGTGTGTGCAGCAGCAGTAGTGCCGAGCAGACCGCGAGTCACGTTAAGGTTGTTGCCAGAGACACCAGTGATCTGCATGATCTCGTCATCAACTCTAATGTAAGAGTTGGTGCCGCCACCAAGTGTAGATGCAGAGGTCACAGTCAGAGTGCCGTCTGCGTCAGTGAAGGTAGATCCTTCGTTAATAGTAGATGATGTGCCAGCAGGCTCAATCAAAGTGATTGGGGAAGCAGCAGCGTGAGATGCAGCAGATGTTGCAAGTTGACCGCGAAGCACAGTAACGTCGTTACCTGAAACTGCTTGGATAGTCAGCAATTCTGCGTCCACAAGGAGCAGATCGTTAACGTCCAGATCAGTTGCAGCTGCAACTGTCAGCGTGGTGTCGGTGCTAGTGAAGGTTGAAACTACAAATTGTGCAGTATCAATTGCGTTCTTAAGCGAGTCATTCATTGCGCGGACCACCTTCACGGTGCCGCCATACAGCAAGAATTGTGCTGCAGTAAACCAATATTCGTAATTGTACTCGTTGGGTTTGCCAAAGATCGAGAGGAGCTCACGCTCGCTCGTTACCTGAGTCATTGCCTCAACGGGACCCTTTTCAAAGGAGCCCACAATAGCAGCAACATTATCAACTGTTGCGTTGGCTACTGAGGTAAGGTCTCTTTCAAGTACAACAACCCCTGGTGAAAGTTGTGTTGATGCCATTAGTAGATTCTCCTGATTAGATTCCTAGTCGGATGCTGAAACTATTTAGAATAACAGCGTTTTTCAGAGGGTAAACACGACGAAATCACCAGTCAGGATACTCTGTATCCCACTTCTTTTTCTTCTTTCTGTTAGCAGCGTTACGCTTTACTTGACACTGTTTACAGGTATAAGAATATGCTGAAACATTCTTGCCTCTATCAGGTCTAGTCTTGTAGAAATGATCTACTAATGACAGGGTGCGAAGACATTTACGACACTGCCGATCTACAAATAGAAACTCTTCTAGATCTAGGCTGTCTTCAAAGTCCATTCCTGTACTAATCTCGCAACTTGTTTTCTATCACACCCTTCAGGTGCATTCTTTATACAACGAAGAATTAATTCTTCATCGCTGATAGTTGGTTTAATAGTAAACCCCCACTTATCAACTTCACCTTCGGTAGGTGCTTCAACGTAATCAAATTCGCTACTCATTGGTAATCCCACATATACGACATGTCGCCATACTCAGCAATAGATTCTCTTTCTGCGTTATGCCAGGTCTGTCCTTGTGGATCTACAGTAACCTCTTCTTGGAGACCATCATCCATAAATCCAAACGGTGCCATATCTGCTTCGATTGCTTCCTTCTGCTCCAGATACATTCGCGTCCTGACATCGCTGTCATGCAGTTCTCTGAAGTAGTCTGAGGTCGCTAACCAAGAAAATATGACCAGACACATAGAGAGGTCATCATTACATCCTTCTTCGGCTTCCCATGCCTGTCCCTTCTGGATGAATGTAGTTAACTCAGCAATGATATCATAGTCAGTAAAGACAAGTTTGTCATCCTCAATCAACTGTTTCATGTTTGCACACCCAGTTTTCTTGACTGTGGTAGACATCTTGACACCTAGTTGCACCTTAGATCCAGAAAATCCCTGACCAACAACCTGCCCAGCACGTCCACGCATGGATGACATCAGGAGGTTATCATACTCCAGATCAAACTGCATAATATCTGCTACCTGCCCACCAATATCATTAACTTCAATCAGGGTATATGCATGATTGTAACTCGTGACTACCTGATGAATGATGTTGGGGAAGAGTAATGGTTTAATTTTATTGTTTCTATACTTTGCTACTAACTTATACGGGATCGTGGTAGTATCAAATACACAGAACGCTGAGTAATCTTTAGTTATACCACGAGCAACGTCCACAGTACATACATAAGTATGTTCGGGTTTAGGCTCTTCAAACACATCTAGTCCTTGATTGGACTTCACAGGATCATCGTATACCAAAGTTTTTAGTTTAGATGATGTGATGAGAGTATTAACCGAACCTAGAAATTCACATTCAAATTCCTGATTAAACTGCTCTTCGGACGTGTTACGAATAGTCTGCTCTTTCCATGCAGCATCTCTACCAGGCACCTCTGACCAGTGGACTTCTGTGGTAGTGTATTCATTCTTGCCCTTCTCTGCGTCATGCCAGAGTTTGTAAAACATATTCATCCCCTTGGGCGTGGAGATGATGATTACTTTGGTAGATTTACCAGAACTAATAGTAGGATACACAGAGCTGAAAAACTCGTCAGCAATATGCGTTGGTATAAAGGCGAATTCATCCAGAAATATGATGTTAAAAGACATACCACGGACGGCAGAAGCTGAAGTAGAAGCAGCCATAATCTTGCTTCCGTTTTCCAATTCGAGACTGCCCCTGTTCCAGTTGACAACTCCTTGTTGGAGCCAGTTTGGGAGGTTTTCATAGGATAGTTGCAAGCGTTGTAACATTTCTCGTGCCGTTGCTGCCTTGTTAGCAAGGATTGCAACGTTAACATTATCATTAAAAATAATATACCACAGCAAATATGCAGTAACAACAGTTGACTTACCTGACTGTCGTGGCAGTTTTGCTATATTAAATCTATTTGCATGGAATCTTTCTACCATCGACTCTTGAAAGTCGTATAACTCAAATGGAATCAGACCACGATCCAGCGAGATGATTTGGATATAGTTTTTAATAAAGTAGACAGGATCTTTAGAGCACTTGATAAACTCTTTCACCTGATCATCGGTGAAACTTTGTGCTACGTTAGCTCTTTTTAGGTTGGGATTACCTAGATAGATTTCATTTTGACTCATGTGGAAATGGTCTCCTGTTTTTTTCTTGTCCTTTTGCGTGTGCTTCTACAACCTCTTCCTGTCCAGGACAGAATTGAAAGACTGCGCTATACCTAGCAGCATATGGACAATGCTTTGTTGGTGCTCTGCCCCCATGGGGGACTAATCCTGGGAATATTACAATCCTTCCTGGTTTAGGAATGACTGTATCTGTGATTCGGTCGCCCATCATGAAGATAGTTTCACCGCCCCATTCAGGTATCCATGCCCTGTTAGTGTAGACAAGGAAACTTAATGCGTCTATTTCTTCCCCATCACAGTGGATAGCAGGACTATCACCAAAACGGAAAGCATTATAAACGACTCTGTGAAATGCAGGAATGGGTATCCCAGCGCGAAGAAATGCATGGTTTATACAAAAGAAATCAAACTCCCCATAGTTGGGGTAGTCGATTGCTCTACCTAGTGAATAAGTGGAAAGGTTATCGTCTGGACTATCATCAAAGATGAGTTGCCATCCGTCAAAGTTGGTGAAGTATGTATCCATATAAAGGATCTCTTCATCTGTGAAGAGATCATCAATGACCATCACCTGATCATATTTAACAATATCCATTATTCAACTAACGTACCGTGCGCCCTCCGTATCTCTTTTAGTGCTTCGAGATTCATATCCTTAGTGCCACCATCATATGCGTGAGCATATCCTTCAGTAATCATTTGCTCGTTAAGGGACACATTGTCGTCCCCAATGTAAAGCCAACCCAGAAGACGCCCGTATTTCCCAGTGCCACCAACAAGTTCAGTCCTAACAGACAACTCATCATCACCAGCCAACGTGCCTTCGAGTTTTTCTTTGAGCCAGTTGGTTGCGTCGATTCCAAGTGCTTTCTCCTCTAGGTTCCTCGTCCTTTTCTCTGGCGTATCAACTCCAGCAACTCTAACTCTTTCTTTCTTGTATAGATCAAACCCGAGGTCAATAGTGACATCGATAGTATCGCCATCAAGAACACGATTGATCTCCGTCACTCGGAAGTTGTAACAACTTTTCCTGCTTGGGGGCGTCAGTCCTGCCATTTTCCAACTCTGCAAATGCTATTCTTAATATGTATATAACATAACCCAATGCTAATCCAACAGCAATAATTACTAGAATAATTACTGACCATACAGGATAACCTGGGATATCAAGAGGACGCAATAATAAATTCATTTCTTAAGATTGTGAAGCGAATAATACTCGCTAATGGCTTCATCGATAGTCTGTGCGATCTCCATATTCTTCTTCCCTTTCATCAACATCTGCATATGCATTAGTCTTAGCATCTACAGAGGACATCTTCAGTATAATGAATATGATTGCCACAGGGGCTAAACATAATAGAAATTTTACATTCATTCATCAACATCCATATAGCGAAATTTGTAGTCCAATACTCCTTTATACAACTCATCTCTAAGTATGCGTAAGTGCTCCTGCTCCTCATAGGGACGAGCAGGAGCACCTGGCCACAACCTTATCGTTTCACACACACAGTGATAAAGTAAATATATGTCTTCAATATTCCATTCATAACCAAATTTACCTTCGTCATCCTTCGGATCGAATTCCATGTTTTTTAGTGAATGGTTCCCAATGACTCCATTGGTATTCGTGGACTGCCCACATTCCTATAATAGGGACAAAGACTAGCGTCCATGATAGGATGGCAATAGTCCACCAAGTATTTAGTAACCATGCAGAGAATTGCCCTGCAGTGTGGAAAAAAGTCATAGAAAATACTTTGATAGAACGTCTATACGCTCTTGCTCGTGAGCAATAACGTCTAATTGATCTTGAATAGCAGCGAGCACATCAGGGTGCTCACCAATACCTACTGGATTCTTAAGGTAGATCTCACAATTGAGTCGTGCCTTTTCGATGTTACCTTCAGCATCAACGCGAAGTGCTTTAAGAATTTCGTTTCTCATAATTAATTTTTAATGATAGGCATTTTCTAGTCCCCATGTAACAGAATACACTACTACCGAGATAATTGCAATTGCTTGTACCGCTAACCCCATTTTTTCCATGGATCCTCGTTATGTAGGCAAGAATTTGGATGTACCCACCCTTTATTTAATTCTTTTAGATCTTCACGGAGCCTTTTATTTTCGAGTTTCAACATATAAATCTGTTGCTTTAACTTTTCAATTGGGGTCATACCTTTTTTTCCAAATCTCCAAGAAATACCTATCAACTTGATACAAGTCAGATTGGTGTGGTGGTAATCTATCTAGGTCTTTAGACCATAACTCACATATAGATTTCATTTCTGGATTGATGCCATTTGGTCGAAACATTCTACCAAAGGATGACATAGCAAACGCATACCTCATCCTAATGCGTTGATCGGTTAGGGGCATGGTGCTAATGATCGAAAGATTTTAGAGCACGTATCAACAGCAACTCTTGATCCATACACATTAGAGAAGATATATGCTATGCCTAACTTGGAGCAATACAATTCTAACTCTTTACATGATGTGACATCAGCACTACTGAAATCAATGAGCACATCTCCCTCATCTAGTAGTGGCAACAACTCATCAAGTGTATGCTCTACTGATTCAGGTGGGACAACCAGCATAAAGATACCAGATTCAGTGAAAGGGACGGTCTCTCCTGACTTAATTCCATAGATTAGTTTTGTCTTAATCTGGGAAACTAGAAGTGGAATACTGGTGGTGCATCCACTAATGTATCCAGAATCATACTGCTCGCTTGACATGTCATAATTTCTTTGGTAAGAAAACACATCAATATTATCTGACATCATACGGCGAGCAATGCTCTCGCCCATACGACCCAGAGTAATCATCCCAACTTTCATAATGTTAAACTGTGGAGTTTGCAGATTCCCAATCCTTCTGGAATTGATCAAGTCCCTCACGAGTCAAGACGTGATCATACATCTTCCAGAAGATCTTAGGTGGCATAGTAACGGTACTAGCCCCATAAGTATAGCACCTTGAGACGTGATGCACATCCCTCAGGGACGCTGCAAGGATCTCAGTGGGCATCTGTTGCACACTAAATGCATTAGCAATTGCACGGACCAACTCAATGCCACTGAATGAGTTATCATTACAACGACCAATGAAAGGAGACACGTATGCTGCTCCTGCCTTCGCTGATATCAACGCCTGCGCCACTGAGAAGATCAAAGTGACATTAACCTTAACACCTTGCTCTGAGAGGATCTTACATGCCTTCAGTCCCTCAACAGTGCATGGGACTTTAATTGTAATTGCTTTGCCTAATAGAGCGTAGTGGACCGCTTGCTTAATCATTTCGTCAGCTGTCTCGGCAACCACCTCCGTGGAGACGCTAATTAGGTTTGGACATTCTTTCAGTAGTCTTGATGCTACATTATAAAGAGTATCACCCGATCTCAAAATTAGTGTCGGGTTTGTTGTAACGCCATCGATTAAACCTGTGCTATATGCCTTCTGAATTTCAGAGACATCCGCAGTATCTAGAAATATTTTCATAATTTAATTAGACTGTAGCTATGTAGGGGGTTTATGCTACTCCAACATATTCAAATATCAAGTTTTCCTAACTCCTCTAATGCATCCTTTCTTGCCTTAAAAGCACCGTCAATAAAACCAGCACGATATTCCCAAGTCTGTCCACCATCTTTCCCTTTCATAGGATTGATGCAGGTGGCGTCTCCATTCTTATTGCAGACAAGACCAGCAAGATCTAATTCACTTTTAGCATATGATGATGCTGTGCCTCGGAACACATGCGTACCATTAATCCAAGTAGCACCACATTTAGGACATTCCTTTCTCTCTAGTTTGAGATCAGACAGTTCTTTAGTCATGATTTAGCAATTCCAAGCTCTTAAAGATTTATTTATTCTACTATCTGGATCAGATGCTGTCTTCTTAGATGTGAGTTTCCTCTTCATCCCCGACATCCTCGCGCAAAAACTCGCTCTACGAGGGTTCCCAGTTTTCTTTGAAGGTCTTTTAAGATCGCTTCCTGGGTTTTCACGCTCATACGACTTTCTACCTTTTTCATTCAGTCCACCTTCACTATTTTTACCTGACTTTTTCTGCCAGTCTTCAGTAATAAATTCATCGAAGGATTTCATTCTTCTTTATTGTTAGGGTTGTTAGCACAATTCTTCTCATGCTTATCCATCCACGTCTTGGGACGTTGGTGTCCAATGGGCACTGTGATGCCACAGTATTGACACTTCTTAGTTTCAGCCATAATGATACGCTCCTTTAGTAGTTTTCTTAGGTAGTTTACCACTTCTAGCTTTGGTGCCAGAAGTTTCACCATACCCTTCAGGATGTTTGCCTGCTTTGGTCTTACCAATAGAATCAGACTTTGCTTTGCTACCCTTCTCAGTATAGTGAAGTTTAGCAGACTTGTCCTTGTCCTTGGTGATCACGGATTCTTGCCCGTGCTTGCGTCCCATGCGACGCATAACTTTACCGAATCTGCGCTTACTCATCTTATCAGGTTTTGATGTCTGATAGGAAACCTCTCGACCAGTTTCTCCACTGTCATACTTGTATTCGCCCACGCCTTTCTTGTGACCGATACCATGCTTCTTCATATCCTTTTCGAGACCTTTACGTCCATCACGGTTCTTTTTTTCGTCAGACCCCCTGTCAGCACTGATGTGTCCAGTAACCTGAGTCTTTGACTTTTGCATCATACGACCAGTACGATTACCTTCTGCAAGGAATGCACCGAATGAAAGTGTAGACACTTCCTCACGCTTGATACCACCGATCTTATCGAGTGCTTTACCGATTGCTTTACCGATCTTGTCGCGCTTACGCTCTTTGGGTTTGATATTAGCACCCAACTTATTCAATCTGCTAGTAGCAGTGCCAGACTTTGCTGCCTTCTGACGTTTGGAATAGTCCATGTAGGACTCACCAGATTTCAGTTTCTTAGGATCTGCTTTAGGTTTTGCTGCATCAGCACGATCTTCACGAGCACGAGCATTAGCACCAGGACCACCCAGTTTCTTATCCTTCTCAGGATCTGGATGCCACATGTCAGCACGCTCAGTGATAGACTCTTCACCCAGTTTGCGTGCTACGTTACGAGCACCACGGGAAAGGGATCTTGCACCAGCACCAACTGCTTTCTTGATACCACGCTTCAGTTTGCTACCAATTCTGCTGAGTAGACCAGGCTTCTTAGGACCTGAATCACTACTGCTAGAAGAGGAGTCACTGCTACTGCTAGAAGAGGAGTCACTACTTGAATCGCTAGAAGAAGAGGACGATTGGGTGGAGTTATAACCACTCTTAGCGGCACTACCCATGTCTTTCGCGAGATTTTTCGCGTGTCCTGCTGCCTTACCAGCAACTGCAGCACCCTTAACAGCACCCTTACGTGCCAGTTTAGCGCCAGTCTTAAGACCAGACTTCAGTGCAGACCCAATTTTCTTAGCGGCACTCTTAACTTTAGAAAGTTTATCGGATCTTGATGAAGAACCACTTCCGATACGACTCCTCGCTTCAGCACCAGCATCCTTGCCAGCACTCTGACCTTCACCAGAAGCAGCAGATGCCTTATCCTTCAAGCGAAGAGCATTGACCTTAGCGGGACTGGTAACCTCAGTAAGTAAACTCAGTGAATAGTCAACAGACTCACAGAGCATATTTGAGACGCTATCAATATCTCTACCTTCTGCCATCTCCTCAACAAAGACTTCTGCCACGATCTCTTCAATAAGAGTATCGCTAAGGAGTGAGACCTCCCAATCATTCAATTCAGCAAAGATGTCAACTTGATTCCAGAGACTTTCTTTCTGTAGTTTAGCGGCTCTCTTTGCCTTAGTCTTAGCAAGGATACGTGCCTTTGCATCAGATGCATCTTGCTTAGAAATCATACTCACTGCGCCAACCTTCTTGTCAACGTCACCAGGAGCATAACCTTCTACTTCAAGAGTCTTAGGGTAATCCTTAGATCCTTTCTTAGCAGGTTTCTCACCACGCTTACGCTTGGCATGAATATTTGCCCAGAGACCTGGCTTATTTCCTTCATTTGCAATACCGTCCTTTGGCTCAATGAAAGGACCTTCCTCTTCCTTAATTGCTTTGTCACCATGCTTAGCACGGATGCTTGCCTTTACTTTCTCAAGTGCAGACATACCATCATACTTTTGCCCAGGCTTCTTACCGAATGTATTAGGTGCTCCAATAGGTGCTTTATTCCTACTACGAGCACCCATACCGCCACGCTCTAGTTGACGGTCTTTCATTTTATCGGATTCTTCCTCACTGAGGGAAGCGATGTCGGAAAAGGATTTCATGTTCTTCTCTTTATTTAATTAGTGTGATCAACCACCAACCACTTGGACTTGCTCGACTACAACGTCGGCTCCTCCAGCAGTGAGTTTAACTGCACGCTTAAGTGCGGGGACAGTGCCTGCTGCAACCTTTGCAGTAGCCAGAGCATAGTCAGCACTTGCTGCACTACTGTCATAGTCAGTAGTGATTGTGGTATTAGAAACTGCAGTTACTTTCTTACCACCAGATCCAGCAGCTACAAAATCACTTGTAAACGCTGCATCACTATTTGCTTCAGTTGCAATATAATCGCCAACGGCAAACTTATGTGCGGGGGTGCCACCACCAAGGACTGTGATAACAGCAGCTGCTGCATCAGTCATCGCGTTGATTTGTGCATTCTTTGCCTTACCGCAAGACAGGAGCAGTGCTTCACCTGCTGCAAGAGTTACGGCAGGACCAGCATCAATCTTGATTGTGGACGCTGACGCTGCATAGCAGCGGAGGACACCTGACTTCACCACAACGTAGCCAACGCCACTTGCAGAAATGGTTTGGGTGTCAATGACATTTAATACTGACATTGTTAATACGTACTCCTACGATTCTATTTATCGCGTTGTTGTTTTAGAAACTTGGCGAGATCTGCTGTGCTACCTACAAACATGGTATTGTTTGTAGTGTTAACTTCTTTAGTAGATCCTTTTGGATTTTCGATATCGTTGACTTTCTTTTGAAGGTCTACGAGTTTATCCGCCACGTCGCCAACGTGCTTGATCAATTGACCAGCAACCTCAAACGCACGAGGTTGATCGGATTGTTGTGCTAACTCAAGAATTCCATCTACTGCTTCCTGACCTTTTTCGATCAGAGAGTATAAATTACCACGAGTATACTCATAGTCTTTCTTCAGTTGATCCCGCGTAGAGGTAGGATCCTCTACAGGCACAATAGGTTCGGGTTTTGTTTCAGGGACGATTTCGCTAGAGACATCGAGTGCTTCCTCAATGCCGTCATACTTACTCGTCTTGTCCTGTGACTGGGTTGTAATCTTTTGCATCGACATAATGAGATGAGAACTCGGAGAATCCAAAATCGTCCGTAGGATCTGCATTGAGCGGATCTGGTTGGACGGTATAACGCAATTCCCGTGGAGCCTGACGGTCCATAGTAGTTGCATAGTCCACCTGGACCTTCTTGATGACTTCGCCACTTGCGTCGCCTACAGGACCGTACAGGTATGTCTTAGCGACAAACTGTAGGGTATATACAAGTGTGCGGCGAGTATCATAGTCACCCTCATATTCATCACTATAATCTACTGATGTGAGGGTCACAGGATAGTCTCTTTTCTCACCCAGGTCTGGGACCAGATTCATGGTGAGACTAAAACTTGGTTGGAAGTATGGGAGAATCTGCTCCAAGATTTGCAGGGAGTCGTCCTGATTCTTTGCAAGAATTGACAATTCAAAATTGATATTATATGGCACAGGCATGAAAGCCTTTGTTTCAGTGCCGTCAGATTTAGTATTTCTGATTGCAGAAATAGGTGACAACTTTCTGGTAGGATCATAGGAGATACCACCAATCTCAAAAGAGACTCTAGGAAGTGTGATCTGTGCCTGATCTTGTGCAGACAAGTCACCGACTTGACGAAGACGTGCCAAGAATTTATTCTTAGGACCATATGCCAGGGGCACCTTCATAACTTCGGTCTTCGATCCTTTAGTGCGACGAAGCTCGATGTTGTTAAACAGTGTGCCAAATCCGACAACTGTCTTTCTTATAATCTCGTGATATGTATAAGTGCCTAGCATTAAATTGTACCGCCTGAATTACCAAACTCACCAAAGGGATTACCCTCTGTGAAATCGACAATACCATCTGCCTGCGTTTCGATGGTCCAGTTGGAATCGATAGTGTCAGAAGTATTCACATTATTTAGGGTGTTGTAATTAGCACTTGTCCAGGATGCACTAGATGTATCTCCAGTGATAGTCTCAGGAATAGTGAATCTACCGTCACGATTGATGACAATTAACTTACCAGTAGCAGAGTCCCACGATTTAACATCAGCCGTGGTGTTGGAGGTACCGCCCGTAACAGTCTCACCAACGGTAAAGTCTCCTGACCCACCTGAAGCCATGGTGACGGTGATAGCGTTGGCGAAGTTGAGCTCGATAGCATCAATTTCTGCGACTCCTGTATTGATATCTTCATCAGAGTACTCAAAGAGCTCACAACGTAAACCCCAGACATGGATTTTCCCGAGTTGGTAGAAGGGAATTTCATGCTCGACGAATTGAATTTCAAAAGTTTTGTTAGCAAGGGGGAAATGTATGAGGTCTCCTTCATTTGGTCTTCCTTCTACTATAAGTGTTGCGTTGTCGTCTACTGCTTCAGTAAACCTAGTGCGTGAAATGATGAATGTAACTTGGTCGGAGATTCTGACTCCGAATTTGCTAAACATGTCGCCATCACCACGAAACCCATTGGCGTCTTCGATGTATGCTTCGAGAAGATATGCACCATTGAATGATGATAAATTGTCCTCTCCAAAAACAGTATCTTCATTAACCAACGTCCTCGGAATATAATAAACATCTTTACCGAACATCTTGATCTGCTCGACCACTAGATCTCCTACGAGATCTTGCTCCCCTGTTGTGCCTTGACTGAAGTAACTGTTAGTAGTCATCTTATCCGATCATATCTAGAGGTGGTAATTCCCATTCTGTACGTAGTTGCTCTTCAAGAGACTTGAGCTCATCTACAGCATCGTTATAAATCATCTCACCATTTAGAGACACACCACCTGGCATTTGCACTCCAGTAAATTTAGTCATATTGCTTCCCCATTGCTTTTTAATCTTAGCGGAAGCATAATCCTTGACCCACATCTGATTATAAATCTCTGTCCATGTGTCTGGATTCAGAGCACGATATGCGTGGATAACGATATACTGACCAACCAAAGCATCCATTGACCAATCAAAGTCAATATACAGTCTGTCTTGCACAGCACTATATCTGACTGGTTTCATACCTTCCAATAGGAAGTCAATAGTTTCCAGGTGCTGCTGGACCATGTAATAATTATAAAACTGAGTAGACGTAAAGTCATACAAATCATTCAGTCTCATCTGATAACGAATATCAAACATATTTCTGGTGCCCTTATCGGTAAAACCGAAGAGACCTTCTACTGAAAGAATATGCTCAGGCATTTCAATATACCCATTTGCTTCAGACCAGATATCATTACCAGCATCAGACGTTGAGTTTGTGTTGGTCTTTGCTCGGTCAACAACATCCTGTGTCAACAGATGTTTCAGATAAACTTTCTCACATCCATCATAATGAAACTGTTGGAATTTTTGCAGAGTGTAATCGATAGCATCATCGACCTGATCGTCAGAGACATTAATCTCCAAGACTGGTTTACCCAGTCTACGGAGGCAATACTCCTTTAATTCTGCTTTGGAAGTAGGTTTTGCCATTTGTTATCAGAGAGCAGCGATTGCAGCCTGGAATGCTGCGAAATCAGCAGCAGCCGCGGCGACGGACTTGAGAGTTGTGAGGGTAATAGTCTCTGCTTGTAGTGCAGAGTCAGCAGTTGTGCCTTGTGCAGCAGTAGCATAAGCGGTTGCAGCAGTTGCAGCAGCAGTGCCTAGTGTTGGTTTGCCTGTTAGATCATTATATGCACCAGAGAATAATGTAGGTTTGCCAGTTAGGTCATTGTATGCTCCAGAGAAGAGCGAAGGCAGGTTAGCAAGATCGTTGTAAGATCCACTGGTTGCTACGGTTGCCAGATCTCCTGGTTGTGTAGCAGAAGCAGCAAGTGTGCCCTGTGCAGCAGTTGCATATGCAGTTGCCGCAGTGGTAGCAGCAGTGCCAAGACCTAAAGCGGTGATGGCTGCTGATGCACGAGCATCGGCACGAGCGTCTGTGTAATAAAGATTTGTGCCTTCAGACAGATCACTCGTAGACTGGTTGCTAATATCAAGGTTTGCACCAACTTGGAGTGCAATGCGAGCATCGGCACGAGAGTTGGTGTAGTAGAGGTTAGTGCCCTCTGCCAAATCTGCTGTATCCTGATTACTCAGATCAAGGTTTGTGCCAACATTCAGTGCAATACGGGTGTCGGCAAGTCCGTTTACCTGAGAGTTAGTGCGTTGAGTGAAGGAGAAGACACCAGTAGAAGCGTTATAAGCGAGATCGCCACCAGCACTAAATGCACCCCTAGCGCGAGACTGAGTAAAGAAGATGTTTGTGGATCCTTCTGTGACATTATCAGTATTAATATCAGATTGGGTAACAGAAAGAGCACCAGATCCATCATGCTCGATGCCAGTGCCATACGAGAAGTGTGACCTTGTGCGTGCAGCAGTGGTGAATAGAGCAGAAGATCCTTCTGTAATGTTGTCAGTATTGATGTCACCCTGAGTTGCACTCAGAGTCAGGATATTACCTGCATCATCATATGTAGCAGTGATGCCAGTGCCACCTGTGATCAGAGCGTTAACTCTGTCATCAACTCTCTCATCAGTGAAGTAGAGGTTAGTGCCCTCTACAAGATCACCAGTATCGTGGTTGGCGATACTACCAACCTGTGACTGGAAGAAGGTCAATGCACCAGTAACATTCAAGTTACCTTGAATCTCAAAGTCAGTAACTGATTTGAAGTTATCAACCGTAAGTGTATTAGTGCTTGGGTTGTATGTAAGGTTAGTGGAGTCTGTGCGGACCTCAGTGAATCCGTTGTTACTCGAAACGAATGCAGGGAAGTAAGTAAGGTTAGAAGTTGTAGTGTCAGTAACGTCAACCAGATTTGTCTTGTCTGCAGTACCTGTAAGGTCACCAGTAACGTTACCAGTAATCTGACCAGTAACACCCAACGTGCCACCCATGGTGGAGTTATTAGTAACATCAAGACTTCCAAGGGTGCCAAGACCAGTGATCTCAGCGTTACCTGAAGTAGAGTTAAGTGTAATCTTGTCAGTGCCACTACCATTCTGCAACTTGAGAGTCTTAGTAGCACCACGAAGGACCATGCTGTCCTTAAACAGTGAGGTGCTATCAACAGTCAGGGTGCCGTCTAGTTGCTGATTGCCATCAACATTAAGATCAGAATCAAAGTCTACATTCTGAGTAACATTCAGAGTGTCATCAATAATGACTCTGCCTGCAACGTCTAGGGTGCCATCAATAGTAACGTTACCTGTTGATCCTTGGACAATAAACTTATTAGTGTTAACAACGATCGATCCACCAACGTTGACGTTAGAAGTCGTGTTAACGGTAGCAATGTTTGCTGTAGTTGCTGCTACTACTGCAGAGGTGATTGTGCCGTCTGCAGTAATGTTACCTGTAGCACCAAAGAAGGTGATGGTTTCATTCTGGTCAGGTCCGACAAAGATATCTTGACCGAAGTAAGAATCTTCATAGACTGCAATACCACCGTTGGTGACCATCAATGCTGCGTTAGCAGTCAGACGATTCGCAGTAGCATTGACGTTAAGTGTGACCTTCTCAGCAAAAGCAGCAGTGTCAGTGACTGCCAGTGTGCCTTCAACTAGACCGTTACCAACAGTAGAGAAGTTACCAGTTGCTGAGGCAATACTAAACTTATCAGTAGTGCCAGAGCGGACAGCGAAGTCAGCATCAACATCTACAATACCATTCAACTCTGTGCGTCCACCAACAGTCAGTGTGCCAGAAGTATCCTGGTTGCCGTTATGGTCAATGTTATCATTGACAGTTAGCAGACCTTCAATCTGAGTTGTGCCAGCAATAAAGGTATTACCGTTGTCAGTGTCAACGGTAAATCTGTCAACCAGAGAAGATCTGATGACAAAGTTTTCGTTAGTAGCATCAATGATTAGAGTGTCATTGATGGTTGTCTGATCAGATACGACCAGAGTGCCACTGACTGTAGCATTGTCAGTGATATCTACTGATCCACCAGCAGAGTCAAGGACAAGGTTACCAGCAGTGGTATCAATCTCGTTAGAAGCAGCAACACCGATTCTTACAGCATCAGCAGTGATGTCTGTAGAGATGATTGCAGCATTGAATGTAGATGTAGCGTTAACTGTCAGAGTGTCGCCAGAAGCGTCACCAAGAGTTGTGTTGCCGTCTACCTGAAGGTTGCCATCAACTTCAGCGTTGTCTGTGATGTGGACCTTTCCAGCGGCGGAGTCGAGGATAAGGTTACCAGTTGTGGTACTAATCTCATTGTTAGCATCGACCCCGATCTGGACGGCATCTGCGGTGATATCTGTACTGGTGATTGCTTGGTTAAATGTAACCGTGCCAGTAACGATGTGGTTATCTCCTGCCTGGTTGCCAATAGTAGCATTGCCATCAACAGTAAGAGTGCCATCGATTTGAGTATTGCCGTCAACATTTAAGTTTCCATCTACATCAGCATTGTCTGTGATATTGACGGTGCCACCTGCAGAATCAAGAATCAGATTACCTGAGGAGGTGCCGATCTCGTTAGCGGCATCTGTGCCGACCTTAAGGTCGCGAATATTAAGTCTTTCAGCAGCAGTCAGTGCTTGGTTAAACTGGACTGTGCCGTTAACAGTATGGGAGTCACCTGACTGGTTACCAATCTGTGAATTACCATTGACATTGAATGTGCCGTTGGCAAATGTATTACCAGTCTGTGCATCTACAGTAAATGTAGTGCCAACTGCAAAGTCATCGGTAACATCTAGGGTGCCTGTAATATCAACGTTACCGCCGAAACTACCATCGTCGGTAACAACCAGATCGTCGCCCACATAAAGATCGAGACCGATGCCAACACCGCCACCAACGATGAGAGCACCAGAAGATGCGTTGGTTGCATTTGTTGTATCAAATAGTTTAATAGATCCAGCGTCAAGACCTGATCTTGATCCACTGAATGCTTCACTGCTATTAGTTGCGTTGTGATAGAGAGCATATCTTGCAGCACTCACATCCCAACCGAAGAAACCAACACGAGCAGTCGAGTCGTAGTATCGGAATTCGACACCACGATCTTTAGCATCCGACTGGGTAGGAGCAGTGTCCCCACCTAAAGTAATGACAGGATCATCCAGCGTCACTACTGTGCTATTAACTGTAGTCGTAACTCCGTTAACTGTCAAGTTTCCTTCGATAATGGCATTGCCATCGATATCAAAGTCACCATTAATAGTAACGTTATCGGTGAATGTAGAGACAGCGTTGACTGTCAAGACATCAGTATTTGCATCACCGATAGTGGTCAGAGGACCATTGATTGTAAACTGCTCGTTAAACGTAGCGTAACCATGGACCAGAATGGCACCATCAGTAGCGTTACCCTGTCCAACACGACCAATGGTTGTGTAACCAGACTCGCCAAGGATAGAGAATTCAACGTTATCATTAGTGTCAACCTTACCAACGTAGAAGTCATCACCAACATGCAGATCTTGGACAATACCAACACCACCAGCAACTCTCAGTTGAGCATCAGCATCATTTGCAAAGGATGCGTTGTGTGCTGTGCCACCACCCATATAGGTGCGGTATAGGACATCAACATTATTAAGCAGGGAAGGACGTGTGCGAGCAGTGCCAGCATCTTTGACGACCAGACGATCTGCCAGATAGATGTCACCACCAACACGGAGATCCTTATCCATGTTGACGCCACCAGCGAAGGTAGCATTACCTCCAGTGCTTAGGGTGATATCAGAATCAGTCTCGCCAATAGTAATATTGTTAGTGCGCTCAAAAGTGTTGACGCCGCCAACATTAAGACTACCTTCGATATCTGTATTGCCATTCGTGCTCAGAATACGGAACGTTTGATTACTGCCGTTGGTAATAGTAAGATACTTACCAGTGACATCCATCAAGAAGTCATTGTGGAAGACCACATCATCATCGACATCCAATTCAGCATTGAATGTTACGTTGCTATCAACATTAAGAGTTGAATCAAAGTCAACACCTTGGACTACATGAAGTGTCCCTTGGACATCAGTATTACCGTTATCAGAATCAACAGTAAACTTATTGACTGATCCAGCAGTGCGGATAATAAATTCTTTGTTATCAGCAGTGAGGATGAGATTATCTGTAATCTCAGTCTCAAGTTGAATGTCCAGGGTGCCTTCGATAACAGTGTTACCAGTTGCACTCGCGATAGTAAACTTATCAGTAGTATTATTTCTAACAGCAAAGTTGGCATCAATGTCAACTGTGCCGTCAATCTCAACGTTACCATTCAGGTGGGTTGTGCCACCGACGTTAAGATTCTCAGAGATACCTGTGCCACCAGTCACCACCAAGGTGCCAGTTGTAGGTGTCTTCCAAGTAGAAGAAGTATCTGTAGTTAGTCTGAGGTTACCAGCAATGATAGGAGCGTCAGTGCCAGCGTAGACTTCAGAGGTGTTAGTCGCATTGTAGAGGAACCTATACCCGCCAGTGCCAGACCAAATGTTAGAGTCCGCATAGTCTTCATCCCAACCATAGAATCCAAATCGCTCTTGACTATCATAATACCTAAATTCAATACCACGATCCTTATTGTCATCAACTGTAAGAGTATCCTCACCACCCAAAGTCATGATGGGGTCTTGGATAGTCACCACAGTTGAGTTAACGGTGGTTGTAACACCATCAACTGTCAGGTCACCACGGATACGGACGGTGCCAGTAATGTCATCGTCGTCATTAGGATCCAACACCATAATGGCATTGGTTGTAGAGAAGACGTTATCTTGGAAGTGGAAGTCTTCAACATTAACTCTATGGTCAACGTCGGTAACCAAGATCGTAATATCCTGATCTGAAGTAACGTTAAGAGTTGCATCTCCACTACCAGCATTGGTAACATTGATGTCCATGGAGCGATCTGTCGCTTCATTTACCTCTAGAGCAATCTCTAGATTTCCTGAGGTCCGCTTAATAAACTGGTTGGCCTTTGTAACATCAAGAGTAATGTTACCACTGATGGTAGCATCGAGGTTAACGTCAACAAGACCAGTGAGAGATGATCCACTGGTGGCACTACCGTTACCGTTAGCGTCGTCAGCAGTAATAGCAGGATAGGAATTGCCCTGACCCAGAATGCTAGGTTGGAAAGGATACTCACCAGTATCGTAACCAACGATACGGAATACGCTACCGCCAGTTCTGTTGTTAACGTTAATATGATTAAGCTTGGTAATGCCATGATAAGCATTATCAGTCGTTCTTTCGGGGTCCAGCTCAAAGGTTTCAGTTGCATTTTGGTCCGTAAACATCAAATGACCCAGTGATTGCAACTGGGAATTCTCTACTGCGTTAGCAGCAATTGTCACATGACCGTTGGCATCTACGTCAAAGTCTTCTTGGTCAAAACTCGCAAGACCCTTTTGCTCTGTGGTATCAGTACCCAGATCTCTCCATCCACCTTGATCGTCTGCATCACCACCTTGGATGCTGTGTGATGGCTCTCCAAGTCCTGAACCGATATCCCTAATCGCTGCTTGATAAATTCTACCGTTACTTGCAATAACCTTGGAAAATCTAGGATATGCAGTAGCGTTATCGTAAGTGGTGAAAGATGTGCCAGTCTTCGCGCCCTCCGTTGCTGTGGCGATTGGTGAAGTATTAGCATAAACTAGACGACCATATCTGTCAACTTGGAAGTTAACGGTGTTAACTGTTTCCTCACCAGTTGAAGCACTAATCAAAGGATTGATTAGAGCATCCATCGAGTTGAGTGGATTATACTTACCCACCACAACTGTGGTATCTGCTAGGTCAACGAATGGATTATTAGTTTGAGCATTACCATTTTGTACAATGATACGCCCACTACCACCAGTAACAGTGCGGTTTACTAGAGTGCCTTCTGCCTGACGAGAGATGAAACCAAAACCCGACATGTTTGCCAGAGAGGTTAGATCACTATCTAAAGGTTGTGCGTCACCAATACCATACTCAGCAAGAGTGCCAGGTGTTTCAGCATCGATAATACGACCACGAGAGTCTACCGTGATACGTGTGTAGGTGCCAGTTGCTGCTAGGTCATTCTCATCGTAGTGAGGCAGTGCCACCACATAATTCAATTCGGCAGTAATGGTCAGGTTTGAGGATCCATCAAACGTGCCAGCACCAGACATATCACCACCCAGGGCGATCTGTCGTGCGTTTGCCAGTCGGGTTGCCGTAGCAGAGTTACCAACGAGAGAAGCAGTAATTGCACCTGCCTCAAAGTTACCGTCAGCATCACGTTTAACAAGCGTGTTAGCGGTATTAGATTCCGTCTCAATCGGTCTCTCATATCTTAGAGAGTTCCAGGCGGTTACACCATCACCGATTTTGATACGCGAGGTATCAATTTCGATTCCCAACTCACCTTGGGCGAGAATAGGGTTGACGTTTGCCCACTGCTGAGCACCGTCACGTCTTAATTGTATTCTATTTGCCATTGCTTAAAAGGATCCTAGCACAACAGTTAGTCTGTCTGACTTATTTATGTCACGAAAAACCCCCTTTTCGGGGGGTAGGGGTCAAGTAGTTTCCAGGTCATCGGGATCGACAGTCCCGTCTGGAAGTGGCTCAGCTTCTTCTTCAGTAGCAGGTGGATTGAGATACTCAAGAGTCTCAATAGCACCTAGAAGTTTTAGAGCGGTAGCTTCATTGCTCTTAATCTTGTCTGCCATCTCACGGTTGTCTTTCAAAAGACCCTGGTAGCGAGTTTTGAATTGCTCAAGCAATTCCTCTTGTGAGGCAGTTTCAGTCACATCAGCTGGCATTGTTGTCTCCTTGTAGTAATGATTTAAGTAGGTTTTTGATTTCACCGATATCTGATTTTAACCCAGATACCTCATCTTGTAAAGTGTTTAACTTCTCCTCTTTCTTGGTGCGACGATTAAATGCCGCCATATAGTTGTCATACTCTGACATATTACAATTCACAATAGCATTACTATTTGGGTCACGAAACCAACCATCCCTGCCTTCAACAGGGATTAGGTCTTCTTTGAATGGTTTAATGTAATCAGTTGAGTCAGTTGAGTCAGAAATGCTTGACATATCCAAGAATAATTATTATAATAACCGTGTTAGGTTGCAAGAGCAATGGATCTGAGATCAGCTATGAGTGGTACTCGTGCTTGATTTTTAGATCTCATTACAATCTTCACTTGGAAGGCGTTAAAGTTAAGTCCCCTTGCTTCATATGTATAATCCTTCCAAAGGTATTCTTCTGTAGGAGTTGTATCATATGCTTCACCTAAGTTTTGATTGGAAGTGGGGAGACCCATTTGTGTCCAACCAATAGTCTGAGGATCAGTTGCATCACCAACCTTGAATGCCTTGTAGTAAATACGAAGCTCGGTAGCAGGGTGACGGGTAACTTGGAAGTCAATCTTCAGTGAGCGTGCTTCTTTACCCAAACGTGCGAGACGTGTGACATAGACAGCATCATTTTGATCACCAATTGCAAGAGTAGAAACATCCTGGTCTCTATCAATTTGTGATTGCTGACCGTAAGTTGATTGTCCACCTGGCCACATATTCACGCGGTTAGATGTTGTAATCAGTGACACACGGTCAAGGTCAATACAAGGTGAGAGGGATGATTTCTCAGTCTCAAGCATGATTGACATAGTAAGAGACTTGTTACCATCCAGTTTGTTTTGCTCATTAATCTTAGATGCTACCATCTGAGGAGCAGTAAACTGGTTTTGCTCATTCAATACAATGTCAACATAAGTGCCATTATTGATGAAAGAGTTTTGGTCAACTACATTAGATCCATCACCAACGGATGTAGCAGTAGTGGTATTCAATCTTGCTGATATTTGTGTGTCTGCCATAACCATCGTAGACACCGTAGGTGTAATGGTTTCAAACTGGACATTCTGCGAAGAATAAACGTTAGTGCCACCACCACGAATACCGTTAGTCGCAACACTATCAATGTGCAACATGTAGGTATCTAACCATGGGCAAGAGATAGTAGTATGGACCTTATTGATTTGGGTTAGAGGAATGCCATCAAGGTTGTAGCATTCAACAACTGCACCAGAGGCGTGCTCAACATCAGCAGTGCCATTGTTACCTCTACCAGAGGTTGCCACTGTGATAACTTGACCGTTAGAAGAGATCGAAGAGTATTGAATAATCTCATCTTCAATCTTCAAATAACCTTGGTTAAGGTTGCCAATTGGAGATCCACCAATAATGATATGGAATTGAGATCCGTCATTGACCTGAATTGAAGTTGATCCAGCAGTCAGAGTAGTTGTCAACGTAGTAGGAGGCACTTCGGAGATAATACCCTCAACCTCAACGTTGTTGCTACGTTGGTGCATACCATGGTTTCTGTGATAAACCAATACTTCCTTGTCATCATTAGGATAAGAAGGAGCAGCAGTTGGGAATGCATTGTAGGAATCGCCGCTGTAGGTGACGCTAGTGATCGTTGCAGATGTGCCACCTGGCTCAGATAGAGTATCCGAAAGATCGTATGCTCTAGTGATGTAGTTAAGTGTCAATGTCTGGGTCCCAGTATCATATGCTGTGACAACACCAGTTGAAGCAGATGTGGATCCACTTACAACATCACCAACTTCAAACGTGCCGTTAAAGATTGCAGACAGGACAATCGTGGCGACAGATTGGGAAGAGGCGATGCCTTGGAATGTATTGTTGTTAGCATCGAGGAAACCAGCAGACCAGATACCGTCAATATCTGAGATAGTAATGGTTTCAGGATCAGTAGTTGCGTCAAATTCAGTAATCGTGCCTTCTGCATTAGAAGGTGTTTGGACGATTCTTGCACCAACTGTAAATGTGTAGTTGGTACCCACAGGAAGCGTGAGAGTCTGCTTAGGTTTCAGAGTCTGAATTGGATTTTCAATCAGTCTGTGAATACCATTGTTACCCTTACCAAGCTCAGCGTTGTTAAAGATCGCAGTGCCCAGATTCTGAGTAAACTCAGCACGATACATTGTAAACTTAAGATCTTCATACTGGTCAGCAGTCCAGGTAGAAGCGTTTTGGGACTTGAAGAGCACACCAGCATATGGTTGCTCGGAAATTGTCCTTGTGCCTGTCACATCAACGTCACCCATTCTGGAGATCCAAACGTTATATTCGTTGGAGTCAGACAGAAGCACGAAGCAATATTCAATGTTTGATTTAATATAAACAGGAGATCTGAATGTAAATCTTGTAGGAATACTTGCGTTTTCCGACAACTCCACAGTGTCAGGATCGATAGTAGTATCAGAGAAAGGAATAATATCCTTGGTAGGATAACCATTCTCCATTGTCCTGATCTGAATTGAGATAGGAATGTTAGCGTCCTTAGTCCTGAAGAAGATGTCAACACCTGTCAAGAATACGCCGCCTTCCGAATCGCAAATAAAGGATTGTGCAAGAGGGTCATACCAACCAATCTGACGTTGCTCAGTTCTGGTAGTAATAACAGTCCTTTCATCGTTAACTGTATCGCGGACGATCTCAGCATTACGCATAGCAAGGATGTTTTCTCTAACAGTCTGTAAGGTGCCAGTTGCAGAGTATGCTGCATCTGCAGAAGAGTCTACATTTCCAGGAGTCCTATCATTAGTATCCGAAGTTGTGACTCTAACCGTCCTTGTGCCAGTTGCCCAGCGTGGGTTAGAATCATTCTTAGGAGAAGGAATGAAGAAAGTACCTTGTAGGTTACCAACGTTATCAGCAAGAAGACGACGGTCTCTTACAACAGCACGAGCGCCAGAGGTCAGTCCAAGAAGGACTTCACCCACGTTGACGTTACCGTAGAAGTTGGGGTTGACTGTCTCTGCCATTGCAGTGATATCAATATTCAAGAAGTTGGTTTGTGATGCATAAGACTCAGCAAGTCCAGTTGCACCAACACCATAGGGGTCAGTCTTATATCCATCATTAGCAGGAGCAACTAATATTCTTGCACCAGAAGTCTGACCCACCACAGTTTCACCAACCACGAAAGGAGTTTCGTTGGAGTTGGGATCTGAAGTAGAAGACTTAGTAAGCTCAATAACCTTGGGTGTTACATAACCACTGACATTAACGCCATCGAAGAAGTAATACATTCTTGTGCGAGGTTTCAGACGGTCGATGTTGAAACCAATGTTTCTAGACCTAATCCAAGGGATTGCTGTTTGCGACAGCATAGTGTCACCTAAAGACTTACGATCAATCTTGGGAGTAACACGAGTCCTAACACCTTGACGTGCTTGGTTGTTAACAACACGATAGGTGCGTCTCTCATGCACAAACAGAGGTTGACGACCTTGACCATGACCCAATCTACCAAGTCTACGACCACCAGAGGCGAAACTACCAGATCTGTTGGAGAATCTAGAAGTAGATTGGACCGACTCACCAGTCCAGTTAGTTTGCCAACCACCCCATTGGATAGGAGCAAAACCATTCTGGTCAATCTGAAGGTCTCTAGCAACAGCAGAGAAGTCACCTTCAACGTTTTCAACACGAGCAGGAAGACGCTCGATATCAATCCAGTCGTCAGATGCAGGTGTCAGGTCAATACGACCAATGAATGTAAACACGTTGAATGGGTTAACATTCTCAGTCCTAGATGCATATGGTTGGGTAATGATTGCCAAATCTTCGTAAGGCAGCATCACCATGTTTCCAGTAGTCTTAACGACGTTGCTGGATGCACCCATGTTAATTTGCAGGGGCACATTAGTAGTATAGTGTGAAGGACGGAGGTGACCCTCCTTAAAGTCCATAGAGCACTTATAGTCAATACTGAGCACGTCACCAACAGTGTGGTCGGTAAAGTCATCTACAACATAACCATTCTTCAGGCGGTCGAAACCGTTATCATCATATGTTTTAGTATTATCTGCTTGTACTTCCAACAGAGACAATGAAGTGTAATACTCAACATGAGAGAGTCTGGTCTCCAGATCTCCAATGTCCTTCATTGTATAGCGTTTAATGATCTCAGGATAGATCAAAACATCACGCTCAACGTCATACACATATGGACGCATCTCAATCGTTGCGAGAAGCATCGCATTATCAATTTTATCAGGATGAGGAAGATTCTCAGATGACACACCCTTGACAATCTTCAGTTTGTTATCATGTGTCAAATACAACTTGTCTGCTCTAGGAAGATAGAAGCAGTAGTCACATCTAAATTCTGTGTTGACCTTTGGTATATCAAAGATGGTAGATCCACCAACACCACCAGAGGTATCAAATTGCCTAGATCCAAAATCAAGTGACGCACAATTCACAAAGAACGGTGACGTGATGGTGCCAGATCCAGATGCTAATTCACCGATACCAGGACGGAAGTCAATCTGGTCACGGATATAGTTAATTGATCCATCCAGTTTATACTTAGGAATCTCCTTATACATGATGCCAGTGTAAGACTGGGCTGAGAAGTAGTCACCTGAAGACTCATGCAAGAAGTAATCAAAGACCACGAGTACCTTACGGATTGGAGGAGAGAATCCAGGAAGACGAGTCAGTTTGCAAACATCATAGAAGTGTGCTTTCTGACCACTCTCCAACTCAAACTGAGTTGTGATAACCTTAGATCCTTTAGAAACAGATCCTTCAGAGTCATCAACAATTGCCTGTAAAGGATTGCTATCATCATCAACACCATCGATGGTTTCACCAGGGATGAATGGAATTTCGTTAAGAGCAACAAAGTACAGTCTCAGGGTGCTGTTGACAAACTGCACGACTCGACCACGAGCACCAGAGGTTTTACCAACAACAACTGTGCCGTTATCAAAGAAAGTAGATTCTGACAACACCATGTAAGGTGATTCAGCATCATTATCATTCTCAGATTCATACACAGCATGAATTTTATAGACATCATTCAATGCAAATGAAATCTCTTCATCTTCAATACGGGTGCCATACAGGTTACCATATGCCAGACCATACTTGGTTTGGTCATTGTTAACTCGTGTGCGGGTCACCTTCATTGCACGCATCTTAGCGGCAGTCTTAATTTTTCTAGTGACAATATTCTTAGAGATAAGAGCAGTCAACTTAACGGTGTTGACATTAGTCAAACCAGAGATGGTAATAGACTGTGCATCAGCACCAAAGGTAACAGTCAGAGATCCAAGGTCATTGAGGTTATCAATGTCAAGGTTATCACCAACGTTATATGAAGATCCAGACTCAGCAACAATCGTCAATACATAGTTTTCATCATCAAGTGATGCAAACTGCTCAGATTCAGGCAGAGATACAGTAACACCACCAGACACAACGGTCTTATTAGCGAATGTCCTATAGACAAAGAATGATTCGTCAGAGATTGACTTCATCGATGTGCGAGGTGTGTCAATAGACAACTCGCCATTCTGGTAGTCTTTTTGGAAGATGAAAGGACGCATCCTTACCATCTCAGAATACTCACCGTCAGCGTTACCACTACCCTTCTTAAGGGAGGCATCCATAACAGCAGTTTGGGCGAGGTAATCAAAGATTGCTGCTCCACCTGTAGCGATGTTACCAGTGTTGGTAGCAATCAGTGTAGGATCAACTCTCTTAATTCTTAAAGTATTGGCACCATTTAGACCAGATGCAGTTGTAGTAACAACATCACCAGGACGAAGATCTTGTGCAAACTTGGTCCTAAAACCTGTAGCAAGAGCACCAGTACCACTAACGGTAACAGTAGAAGACTCAATAGATGATGCATCATTTAGCAACCAGTTTGCTGCAAATGTTACAACGTTGCTACCATTTCTACCAAGAGAGCGGCGGACATCAGACAGGTTATAAGTATGTGCTGCTTCTAGCGTGCCGATCACACGACCATCTCTTTCAACAACTTCGTTGTTAAGGAAACGACCAGAGACCTGCTCTAGTTTGCAGTGGGTGCCACTACCATTGTCAGCAACAAAACCACGAGCACCAGAGGTGCGACCTCTTAATACATCACCAATAGCAACAGAGTTGTTACCAGAAGCAAAGTTGACGGCAGTAAACATCTGTGGGTCAAAGAACCACATGTCATACTGGTTTGTCTGATCAACTTGAATCTGTACAATACGAGCACGACCGATTTGAGTGCCGACAACTGAGTTGGATACACCAACATTCCAGTCATCATATAATTCAATAACTTGGTATGCATCAGATACACCTTCACCAGTTAGGTCAGCCCAACCATACTGATCATAGACCTTAACAAAGTTGCCAAGTCTAAAATGGATAATTCCATTTTCTACACAAGAGAAATCTCTAGGTTTGGGAGAGTCAATATACTGAGGTGTAAGGAATTCAGTCCTGTATCCTTTAACGTACGCTCTACCAGGAGAGATCTCATAACTTAAGAGATCATCTGTAGGAGTATTGTTTTGCTGAGTCGTTTGAGCAGGAGTGTAGACCCCGTTGTTAAACCCATCATCAAGACATTCTCTTGCCTTGATACTGAAAGTGTCGATAACATAGTCACCAGACTCTTCATATGTCCGACGTGCAAGAGACTTCTCAAGCTCTGAGTATGCAGTATGATCAACAAACTGCTCAACTTTACTGTTGTTGATTCGTAGTAATTCAACGAAGTTTTTGTCAGTTGAATCATTGATTGCTTTCTTAACAAGCGTAGTCTTAATCTTAAATCTATGACCGCCAGGTGCTGAGTAGTTTGAAGTGCCTGCAGCATTGTCATTCAGTGACGGATCGTCTTCTGGGGTAACAATAGATTCACTAACTTCTAAACCAACCCTATAAGAAGGGTTATTGCTATATTGCTCAAGGATCAGGTTTGCAGATTCAACATCAACAAAGTGACCTCTAATAAAGTACACACCATTGTTAATGTATGCAGCAGATGCAACCGCAGTAGAGTCAACGGGTAGCAACTGTCCAAATGGTGATCCAATTTCAATCAGTGTTGTGCCGAAAGTAATTTCGTTTTGGGCAAGCAACTGTTCGTTTGGTTGGAATCCTTTAATGGTGGTGTCAGAAACTGTATCACCAGACTCAATATACTTAACGTATAAAGTAACGTAACCACGCTCAGATTCTGAACCAGCAATTGAATACAAGACCTTTGCTTTCACGCCAGTCGTGATGCCCTCAATAATCTGACCGTGTAGCTGAGTCCTGTAGGTTTCGACATCTACACCTAGGAATGATTGTTGCAGAATGATTGCCTGAACATTCAGGTCATAACCGACCTGACCAGGAATAACCATCGCACCTTCTTTGAAGAAGTGTTGACCGATGGATTCAATCTGATTCTGGAGAATCGATTGTAGAGTCGTTAATTCACGAGCTTGGATAGGATACCCAGGTCGAAACAACACTCGGTAGAAATTCTTATCCTTATCGAAGTCGTCGAAATAAGGAGCAATATTTAGATTGGTATTCTGGGGCATCGTTTAGAACTCTACTACGATCTTAATGTCTTCGATTTGGTCACCAGCACGAGTGATAGCGCCTCTATTATCTATGTAAATAACCCGACCCGAATTTGGCTCAACCTCAGGTTTTGCATAACCGTTGGTAAAAGACATACCCAAGTCATACTCAGTGTTGTTAATAACACGAGTAGATGCACCTGATACAATTGGGAAGTTGATATCAGGGTCTGCAGATGCACCAGATGTTGCACCCACAACAGGGTTACCACCCTCAAACTCAATTAGACTACCAGTGAATTCAGGGAAGACACCATCAATTCTATTCTGGTAATACTTAAGCACTTTGGTTGTGCTATTCCATGAGATCACACGCCCACGGGCAGTCACTTGCTGACCACCAATTGTGCGAGACTGTGTCATAATTTCGTCAGTAGCAAAGTTACCCGTAAAGGTAGGAGCAAAGATAACTGACTTTGTGGCGGACAGAGTAAGATCTGCTGCCAATTCTGTTGTGCCGAATTTGTTGGGGTTGATCACCAGACCAATACGACGGTAGTCGTTATCAGTTGGGAAGTCACCACTACCCTCAGCGTAGGTAAATTTGGTGTTGATCATGACTCGGTATCCACCCATTTCTGTCCCTGGCTCAGCACCATGACCGACAGTTGGGGGAATGATCACTTCAACGGTGCCACCTGATCCTGCACCTGCACCGATACCGTTGACTTCATCGATGATGACTTTACCGAAGGTGTATCCTGATCCACCCGATGTGACAGTAGCATTAACAATACGCCCCCCATCGACAACCAGAGAAACACGACCGCCAACACCATCTCCTTTGATAGGCACATTCTCGTAGGTACCATTGTTATATCCTGCACCAGAAGAAGAAATAATAACTGTATCAATCTCACCACCGATTGCATCAGACACCACAGCGGTGTCACTCAGCACAGGCATGTATTCGTTAGAGAAGAATTTCAGTACAAGACCCACAGGGATCGTATACATATACTTCCAACGATAACCGTCAGCAGTGGTAATAATAGAAGTTGAAGTACCCGTAGGCTCAACAGTAGAAGGCTTACCGTTAGGATCACTAGGGGATGTCCCGTTATAGATGCACTTATAGACTTGATACGATGAGTTAACAACGTAAAAGTCTGCATCATAAAGTTTGGTAGCACCAGAAGATGCGGTTTTAGTTGCACTGTAGTCATGACGATACATATCGTAAACATAACCCAAGCCACCAGTGGTCTGCTCAGGAGGAATCCAGTCAGTCCTACGAATAACTTGAATAGTATCATTCGCCAGCACCCGCTTCATTGATATCATGTCAGCGAAGTCATCGCTAAACTCTTGGAAAGAGTCCACAGGATCGGGCGCTGCATTCTCGTTATCCCAAGGTTGGGGACGACCGATGAAAACATACAGACGATCACGACTACTTCCAGCATCACTATCAGTCTGAGCAGGATCGGGACCTTGCAAAGACTTGATGAGCCGACTGGCAGTAAAAATTCTAAATTGGTCGGTTAATAGCGCCATTGGTTACCAATTATCCTATAGATTTATTTATGGGGTTAATACTCACCCTCATTTCTGAGGAATTTGTTATACTCGACTGCGATGATTTTTGCTTGAGCACCAGAGGTGTTTCCTTGCAATGTCTCACCAGCAGCAAATTTGTAAGTTGGATCATTACTTTGGATTGATTTAACATCCAAATAATATTGACCTGACCTAGGTGCAAGTCTTCTTGCTGTTGTAGTTGCTGTGATGCCAGATGTCTGTCCAGCTACGACCTCTTCACCACCTGCAGTGGGGACATTAAACAGAGAAGCCGTAATGTATTCAATTGTAATAATTGCAGTAGAGATATGTGAATCACCATCTCCTAATGCACCTGCAGATTGGACAGTAGCAACCAGTTGGTTAGGACTACCATCATAAATTTGATCACCAATTTGGAAGAGTGTGGTATTTGTGCCACCCAATTCTTCCTCAATACCATATTTAGACGAGGCAACGCCTCCATCTAAATTAACTTGGGATTCATAATCCGTTCCTGTGTTAAGAAGATCGGGAATACCATCTCCAAACTGTTGGATACCATCAGCATCAACATACTCTTCGTCATTATCTTCAAATTTTCTATTTTGGATAATTGTAAAAGGTGTGGTAAATGCAACAATATCATTACCTTCCAATTCAACCAGAGTATGTGGTGCAACACCAGTTGAAGATGATCCAGAAGTGCCTGCAAAGAATGCGATAATTTTAGACTTCTCACCTGATCTGCCAGCATCAATAAATGCCAACTCATCAACTTGGAATGTTAGATATAATGCTCGCTCGGTCTCATCCCAGTCATAGACAATAGCGACTCTATTAGTTGCGTTTTCAACAACACGTCTAACTTTATCAGTAACTTGGAAATTATAAAGAGTGTCTCCCGTTGCGGCATCATTTTGGAGAGTATCAAGAATGATCTTTTGGTCAAATCTAAAGTTTGTGCCCCTGTCACATCCATCAAATGTTGTAGCAGTTTTACCTGTATATCTAACAATTTCTCTACCAAGAAGGAATTTACCAGATCCAGGATAAGGTGCAGTTGATTCAACATGAATGGTTTCGGTGCCAGTTGTCACGTCGGTCAGAATACCTGACAAATTATAAACAACAGAGTTTAGAGACTGTCTGTTTCTCGCAGTCTTGATTAGGTTTGTATCTCTAGTAAAGATGACCTGAGGGGAATTTACATAACCAGCACCACCTGCTATGAGGTCGATAGAAGTAATAGCACCAAGATCAATAAATGCCGCAGCACTAGCACCAGATCCACCACCACCAATAATTTGAATTAGGGGAGGATCTTCAAAGAATTCACCAGAGTTAGTGAGGGTAATTGCCGTAACTTTACCAAATGGGTTTACACCAGCAACACCAGTTGCACCTTGACCACCACCACCTGAGATGATAATGTTGACATCTTCTTCGGTATAGTTTCTACCAAACTCTTCAATAGCAAGACCTGTGACTAGACCTGTGATAGGCACCAACTCAGATCCAGATCCACCACCACCTTTAACTTCTGCGTCAGTGGCATAGTATTCATCACCAAACTGAGTCATCTGAATGAAGTCAATACCGCCGTCATCCTTCAGGAAGATCTTACCTTGAGCAGGGACAGATGCATCTTCATCTACAATTTCCAGACGCATGGGATCATACCCTTCACCTGGATCCAACACTTCTACAGCAGTGATCTCACCACGAATACCATCGATGACTGGTCTAAGTACAGCATCTCTAATGGGTGTGCCGCAATTTTCAATACGAAGTCTAGGGGGGTCAGCGGGATCATACCCACTACCTCCTGCAGTAACATAAACTTCTCTTACCCCGAATATACTATTAAATACGGGGAAAATTGAAGCACCAGATCCAGGGACTGTTCTTGTCATTAGACAACCACGAGATTACCGACCATTCCAGAGTGAATGGTGCATTGATAGACATATGATGTGCCTGCTGCAAGCGTCATAGGCACTGTCCAGTATTGGACACCACTTTGTGATCCACTCACACCAGCACTTACAGCAGATCCACCACTCGTCTGTCTCAGAGCAAATGGGTGACCACCACCAGTGGTGTTGTTAAATCTGTATGTGAATCCACGATAGACATAGATGGTTGGGTTTCCACTTCCACTCCATCCGCCGTTGCTGAAGTTATATCCAGCACTTGTGCTTCCAGAAATCTCGAAACCAACAGCAGCAGATGAAACAGCTTCAACTTCACCACTTGCATTAGTAATGAAACTCTGATTCTCTGACAGAGTAACGCCACTAGCAAGAAACAGATCAGCAGCAATACTAACAGTGTTAGCAGTAACAGTTGTTGTTACACCGTTACCACCACTTACTGCCAATGATCCAGTAATGGAGCTGGAAGTAGTAGTGCCGCTATCACCAGTTACTGTTGCAAAAATGTTTTGATCAGCGTTAGGTGAATCATTGGTGATTGTCAGATTATCGCCATTAATAGCAGTAGAGACCCCAGTGCCACCAACAAAATTAACAGTGGTAGTAGCAGAATTGGCAGTTTTAGATCCAGAGTCAGATCCAATCACCGAGAAAAGGTTTTGATCAACATCACCTAACGTCCCAGTCATTGCAATTGTTAATGTATCTCCAGCAATAGACGTGGAGATATTTGTGCCACCAGCCACAGTAAGCACGTCAGTAGGAGCACTCGCTGTAGTAGACCCCGTATCAGCATTGAAACCTTCAAATAGATTCTGTGTAGTGCTGCCACCACCAGATGCAGTAGCATCGTTGTCTGGATACCAATGACTATTGGCAGCAGACCACTTGAGCACCTGACCATCGGAGGGACCACCACCAACTGTCATATCAACGTCAGTGAGCTCACCAACACTAGATCCAGAGTCAATCAGTTGAATCCAAGCACCACCATGTGCAAAGTATCCATGATTTTCAGCATGGACATGAGCAAACATACCATGATGATCTGCTGCTGCAGGGAGATCTGCCGTAGTGTCAAAATGGTTTGTATACTTTAACTTACCGTCCGTGCCATCGATATATGTCAGAGCACTTCCAGTGCCACCCGCCCAAAACTTAATATCACCACTACCATGAGGTTTGATGACTACATCACCATTAGCGGTAGATCCGATCTCAAATCCACCAACGTCTAAGTTTGAAGTTAGTGTGTCAAAATTTCCCTCAGCAAATTGAGATCCATTCCATTTCAACAACTGCCCTGCGGAAGGGGTGCCAACATTCACCAACAGGTTGGTGTCATTACCAAGAGCGGTATATAATTCGTCAATTACGCTATTCAGTTTGATAGCACCATCTCTGAGACTATCACCTGTTCCGTCATTTGCTGACGATCCAATACTAAGATTCTGTTTTGCCATGGTGGGTAGATTTCTACAGTGTTATTTAGGTGCCATCGAAGGTTTGTGCCGTAGAGTCAAGAGTACTCGACGTGCTATCGAATCTATTAGCGGTAGATCCGCTGCCACCGCCAGATCCAGTAACAGTCAATGTTGCTGCATTGGAGTCAAGTGGTGAGTTTTGTGCTTGAGTTGATACTCCAAGAGGACCGATGATACGACAACGGAATCTGTATCCCGTCATATATGTAAGGACGCTGAGAGTATAAGAGTTTGTAGTTGCTCCTGTAATAGCAGCAAATGCGAAACCGCCATCTGTGGAGCGATACCACTGATAAGCAATAGGTCCGTTTTCTGGACTGATCTCTGCCTGCACAGAGAATGTTGCTGTTTCTCCTGGGTTTGCCGAAGCATTCTGAGGTTGGTTTGTAAATACCAGAGTTGGGAGGACTGGTGGTCCACCGTCACCACCACCATCAGGGGGAGCTGCAGGTGCTTGTAATGTAAATCCAGTATTGATAGTCTCTCGTGTCGAGGTCCCAATCATATATGGAAACTCAGGAGCATCAATATCGTCTGGGTCTACAGATAGAAAATACGCATAGGTTCCAGTCTGGAATTCTGGAGTAATGCAAAATCTACCATTATGGATGTCTAGGTCACCCGTTGCCTCAATATACTCCCAGTCCTGCACCAGAGCGCCTGCAGGGGGGTTTTGAATGGTGTTACCATAGTCAGGTCTACCTGATGTCTCAACTGATTTAGTTGAGAAAGAAGACTGCATAATTCTGGGAGTGGACAGATTATCCCATGAAGATGCATAAGCATACGGACCATAGATTGGGAATCCGTCAAATGCAATACCAACGATCTTGGAATGTCCGTCAGGATGTCTCAGGTTGTCACCGTTATATTGTGTAGTGCCATAATAATCATTGTATCCTGCCATCGATGACCCTTCTCGCCAACAATCAAGGAAGTGTGTATCATGATAATGATACTGACCACTTTGCTCAGGATGACCACCACAGTTATCATCACCAAAATCTACAGGAGACTGTGGGTAGTGTGCATTCCAACTAAATCCTACTGGAGGGTTTCCGCCAGCACCAGCAGAAGGATTAAACAGGGCAACGCCATTAGCAGCAATACCGATAGTGCCTAAAGGTGTAGCACTTCTACCGTTTCGATCATCATAATACTCATATGTGCCGCTAGTTAGAGACTCTTGGTCTCTCATAATAAGGTCAAGTCTATCTGATGTTGCTAACCAACATTCGTTTTCAATAGATGTAAAGGTAGTGCCTTTATAAAGGAATACTCTTTTAATACCATCACTGAAGGTAAACATAAGTCTGTCACCCACTTGGATCTCGCTGTTAAACAACGAGTTATCATTACCAGATATGACTATAGACCTAAGGAATCCGTCTTGATTCCAAACGTTAGTGTCGAATGTGCGACTAATACCAAAGGTCCCACCACGGTAAACGAAAGCATGATCGAAATCTTGCTCCGTTACTGTGTTTGGGTTATTGGCGTTAGGAAACGTGCCAAACCCCACAGGAGCGGGAAGACCATCCGCCGCTACTGTGAGAATTTCAGTGGCATTGTTATAACTTGCAGTTGCCCCCATGGTTTTACTTTTATTTAGATGTCATCGAAGATTGATGCTGGGTTGAAGTTACTAATTACAGTAGCTCCAGTCTGCACCGTAAGTACTGCGCTCAGTGAGTAGACAGGCGTTGCACCTGCAGCAGTAATTGCAACTCTGTATTCGTCACCATCGTCTGCCTGAGCGGCATCGTTGGTGTTGAATGTTGACTGGTTAGCACCGATGATGTTACTCCAGGTCTGAGTGCCATATTCCTTCTTCTGCCACTGGTAGTTGAGTTGCTGACTGTTTGTGACAGTAGCAGCAACCGTGAAGGATGCAGTCTGACCTTGGTTAACTGTTACGTTTACAGGATCCTGAATGATCGCAATCGTGCCAGCAGTAATCGTAGTGGTGTCGCCATCAATTGCCTCATCAGCGTTGTAGATATCTCTACCACCGTTGACAGGCGTGCCCGAAGGATTAATAAAGTCGTCTGGGACAATGTTATCAATCTGGACTAATGGTTGCAGATAAGAAGTGCCAGGGGTCTTCACGTCAATGCGTGTGATGCCCATGAGTGCCTTGATACGACCATCAAAACCAGAGGATGAAATCACGTCCACGTTAGGGCGTGAGGTGTAACCATCACCAGAGTTGGTGAGAAGTGCAGTATTCAACTGACCCGAGCGGATAGTTGCCAATGCAGCAGCGTTACGTCCCTTAACAGATCCCGTATATTCAAAGGTGATCAAGGAGTTTGAAGATTCGATCAGAGCAACGTCACGAGGGAATTCCTCACCGTCAATCTCAAGTTTGTCACCTGCTTCCACAGGAGGCACAACAGTTGCAGCAATCACGTCCGTGTCAGATCCAATATAGGAGAATCCGACGAAGGTTGATCCTGCGCGAGGCACTTCAGCAAAGATGACTCTAGATCCGACAAGATCGTATGCGACGCCAGGTTCCTGAATGATACCGTTGAGTGAAACAATGATGTTGTTTTCTGGGCGAATCACGTTAGAAGAGACACCCTCAGTCAGAGTCAGTGAGTAGAAGAGACCTTCACGTTTGAGGTTGAAGGACGACCGCAAGGAGTCAAACTCGAAGCTAATATCGTCCATCTGACGGAGTTTACCAACGTAGTAACCAACGAATTCAGATCCAATGTCGGGTGCCTCAGAGAAGTTAATCTTGTCAGAGAATGCGACATAGGAGTTGTTACCGCCAGGAGGTTGCAGGATACCGTTGACGAAGATGAGCATGTGACCAGCGGGATCTGGGAAGTATGCTTCACCGTTGCTGATCGTAAGATCAAACTGTGTCTGAGCACCGTCGAAACCACGGAAGTAGCGATCAACACGACCCTCAAGCGTGCGTGCCTTAGCAATCACACCACCCCAACCATAGTCAGAAATGACGGTCATGTTGTCAAGGAAGTTGCCTTTAACATTTTCCAACCAGACGGTTGCGGTGATACCCTGCTGGTTGATAGCAGCCACGCGCCCGTAAGAGTTATATGCAGTGTCTGTGATCGTAGTAACATTAGCATAGATGCTTGGGAAGTTACTACCAATATCAAGTTTACCGATGTTATTACCACCCGTGGTAAGAGCATTGATATCTTCACCAGTGCCCACAGGAATCAAGTTACCGATAAACAAGCGATGGATTCCATAGTTTGGATCGGCAGGATCTATGTTGATGCCATTGATATATTGAGTTACCGTTGCACGGAAACCAGGATCTTTCAATGTGGTGCCTTGTAGGAGGACAACCTCATCACCCACGCGGAATGTGTCAGCAACACCCGTATCAACAATTGCAGTGCCAAGCTCCAACTGATAGATGTTGGTGCCATGGATATACTGGTTAAGTTGAATCTGCGTACCAGAGAGACCCTTAATTTCAAGGATGTAGTCAGTGACGCTACCGTAGATAATATCGCCAGTAGACCATGCATCTCCGATGGTTTCAACGTCAATCGTAATACGACCACCGTCATTACCTGTAAGAGATCCAGACTTATTGGCATATGTATTAGCGTATGCCTCAACAGCAGATGCTTTATCAAACAACCAGTCGCCTTGTGCGAATGATCCCTTCTCGACGTTGATTAACATGCGAGAATCGAAGGAAGTAACTTCAGCAGTCGTGCCGCTATCAGCACCAACTAGGATATCACCTACGTTAATTACGCCCGCGACAGTAGTTAGATTGACAAAGTTTATACCATCTGAATTTGTCTTGTCTGTCTGTAAAACCTGTCCAGTAATACTAGGATTTGTTTGGACTGTAACAATCTCACCATTCTGGAAGTTTTCATAAACACCCAGATTCTGACTGACATTATTCAGATTATAACGAGTATAGAGTCTGTTAATCTCTGCTTGGTTAAGTGAGATACTACCAACTTCAGAGGAAGACTCAGAAGTGGTGCCGTAGATAACATCTGCGGGGTTAAATCCACCCTGGATAGGAGTCTGCGAAGGATCCGCTGGGAAGAGGGGAGTTGATCTATCGATACCAGTACGTCTGACGACAGAGAAGATCTGCTGACCAGAGTTAGTGGTGTCAACTTCAATTTTTCTAAATCTGCCATCGTGCATGTAATGGGCACCAACCTCAAACCACTGTGCAGTGGCAGTCATCACATACCAGTAAGATTGACCAGTAAGTTCTTTGACTGAAGTCTCAGATGCTGGGATATACTGGAGAATATCACCACGACGGAAGGAGTTTGTGCGATAGATTCTAACTCTATACTCGGCGCGGTCGAAACCAACGGGGACGATAGGAGTCAGAGTAACCAGAGCGGGGTCAGTGTTGTAGTCATATCCCAACTCATACTTGGTGCTAATGTTAACAACGTCGCTGCTAGGCACCCAGGTAACACTACCTTGAGTTGGGAATTTAGATGTCTCCAGTGAATACTCAATACAGTTGATTGAAGAATCCATAATAAATTCAGATGCTTCACGGTTATAATCTAGGCGACCATTGAGTCCTAACTGATAGGTGTTGTATGCTGCCCAACCTGCATCTGAAGTCAATTGATACAATACCGACTTGATATACTCGCGTATACGAGTAGTTGCATAAATTAGATGCGTGCGAGATACATCTTGGAATGCAATGAAGGTACCTTCACCATCAAACCAGTTTTGGACCAGTCCAAATGCACCTGCGTTACCACCAGTAATCATGTCATATCTGATTGCCTTGACGACATCACTACAGAAGTCCACTGTCATGTTAGTGGTGCTGTAGTAGGTCACAGTTTGATCAAATGCTCTCTGTGCGATAGCATCCTTATTAAACAACAACATGTTAGCAATACTCTTGTCAGTGTTTAATCCACCGCCAAGAGTATCTGTCATCAGATCAAACAGAGTATCAATGGCAGATTGTGGTCCTTCACATGTGCCTTGCTGATAATTGCTATTTGTGTAAGCGTCAAGTCTAGTTGTCCTAACGATATTAGACAACTGATTAATATTGCTATTTGCTGCGTTTTCAATTGTAGTGATGTAGATATCAATGAGTGTATCGATAGCAGAAGCAACTTCAGCACAAGTCTGATTCCACTCAGCAGCAGAAGAGTCATATGTAAGATCCGTGTCTCTAACTGCAATTTCAGGCGTGTATTTAATTGGCCAAATCTTAGGCAGCGTGGTAGCGCGGCTTGCAACGTTACCAGGATTACTAATTGCATCTGTAACCAGTGCCATTAGATTATCAATTTCAGTTGCAACGGCATCAGCCTCACTACCTGTGTAGGCAGGATCAACCAGACGTGATCTGTAGTATGAAAGATCACCTGTTGTATACGCCCATGCTGTTGTTGATTCGCCCGATGGCACAGCACCTGCCGTAGCGGCAAAACCGCCAGCATTGGTGCCTGCCAGTAATCCACCTGCTTCATAAAGACCAACATTCAATCCAGGTGTCTCTGCAGAAGCGATTTCGTTGCCATCAATCCAAAGTTTGACACGACCAGATCCAGAAGCAACTGTGCCACCAATTCTAATCTCCCAAGTAATCTCATGCTGACCACCATCAAAGTAATCTGAGAGACTAGAGACTTGGACATCAAGAAGTGCGAGACCGTTGTCGGAGGCAGCAGATGCACCACCAGAATAGGAGTTAGCACCATTACCAGCACGGAGACGGAGGTATGTGCCACTATCTCTGATACCGATGTATGCACCAGCACTACTGTCACCAAGCTCCCAGAGGACGCCATCGGTAGGTGTGCCACTAGGAAGCACTGTTACACAACTACAAGTCAAATCTTCATCGTTGGAAATACCAGTTGTGGAGTTGGATGCACTAGCAATGTCAGTTGTGCCATTGGTGAATGATCGAGTAATAACGTTGTTATAATCGCCCCCGAGAGTGATGCCGTCAGATGTAGAATTGCGAAGCACCGTAGTAGGTTTAGGTGTTGAATTTGAGAATGACTGCCCACCATCCGCTTCAAGAGATCCACCGTAATTTGCAACGTTATTAATAATCTGACCACGAATTGCACGTTTTACTAATCTCTTAGTTTCATTCAGAATCCAATTTACCTCTGTTGCCAGGGATGTAACGTGTGCAAGAGATCCAGAATATGTCGTATAGAATTCAGATACCCAGTTAATCCAGTTGTCACCGTCATACTTGAGGTTGAATACCAGTGCTCTGAGGATATCAGTTACATCATGGACACAATCAATACTTCCAGCGGAAGTAAGTGAATCTGGTGTAGATCTTACAAATGTGTGAGTATATTGTTGACCAACAGGAGAAGCGCCAACGTTAACTGTAACCTGACTATCTTGCTTAATAACTGCGCCAGCGGTAGCACTCACGAATGCATGTGTATACTGATTTGCATTTGCAGCAACACCCACATAGCAGGTGAATGTGTCAGAATCTACAACACTAACAATTAACCACTTATCAGCAGCAGGGTCTGTAGCACGAGGATAAGCATGGTTGCTACCATTACCATCCATTGTGCAAGTGAATGTAATTCCATCAGTTGCAATTTTAATTCTGTTTCCAGTTGACAACCCATGAGCACCAGTTGTATTGATAGTCATCAGACCTGAAACTGCATCATATGCAGCAGAGGATACATCTTGATTGGTTGTGCCAATTGCAGTAATTGCAACTGTTGTGCCGTATGCTGGATCACCCTTGCGTGGGTAAGAATGCTCACTACCGTTAGCATCCTGAGAGCAGGTAAAGACCAAACTATCAGTAGCAATAGACATTCTATTACCAACATTAAAGGAATGGTTAGGTATAGTGAGGACCATATCACCCGAAGATGCCGTGTATGCAGCAGCTGTTGGGGCGAAATGCTCTCCACCATCACTCCATCCATAGCGAATAGCACCAGTCACTGCAGATACAAATGTATGTGTATACTGTTGACCAGCAGGAGATTTGCCGACATCAACTGAGATTGTATCTGCAGTAGTGTCTACAATTACAATACGTTTTTCATAAACAGGGTCAGTATTGCGTGGATATGGATGGAGTGATGCATTACTATCTTGACTACAGGTGAAGGTTATACCCATTCCTGCAATACTGATATGCTCACCAATATTCAATCCATGATTAGGAATTGTGAGAGTCAATACACCAGACCCTGCAGCATAGGTTGCAGTAGTGGGAGTGAATTCCTTCCACCACATTGCACTAGCTCCACCGTTAATGCTTAATGCAGGATATTGTGTAGTGCCTGCTTTAACTGCTTGCTCAGCAATCCAACGAATGTTTGCATCAATAGCATCACCACAGTCAGCGAAAATTTGCTCTCTGGGGTTTGCCTCGTATGAGGAAGGATCTATACTATTAGGATCGTTTCCAGGAATATAATCTCTACCAAAACCATTTCTTATGGTAAGAGTTGCTATATCTCTGACAAGTTTCATGACAGTGACAGTTGCTTCCCAGTCGTCTTCAATATGCTTCAGTGAGTTATTCTCAGTTTCAACATATAGACTTGTAGCATCCCATGTCTTCTCATTACAGTTGTAGTTGAGGTCATGGACCATGGCATTAAGGATATCCTTAACATCATCCATGCAGTTAACAGCACCACCCTTGATCTGGAATGCAGCAAACTTAGACATATCATTCATTGTCTCGACTGCCTCATGTGCAATCAGATCAACGTTAGCCTTGAGTGCATTGGTAGCATCTTTATAACGATTCCAGTTAGAAACATTATCCTGAGGATATCCTTCATCATCGATAGTGATGGTATCATCTCTAAATGCACCGCGAGCAGTAAACAGAGGTGTGTGATAGTCGTCTTGTGCCCATGCTGGTCCACCAAGGTCTCCTGCAACTTCTCCAGGAGAAAGGAGCAAGTTGTTACCTGCTTTCTGGGTAAGATACTTAGCGTGCTCAAATGCATCAAGCATTGGATTCAACTCATGCTCAACATGGAGCACATTGTTTTGATCATCTAGATACTGATCAATAACTGCTTCTACGTTGTATGTCCCACCTGTGCAAAGGTCAGCAATTACAGCAGGGAGAATGAATTGCTTAACATCTCTCTCACAATATGGTTGACCATAACCAGGAATCACCAAGAATTGTGTAGGAGTGCCATTAACGTCAACTTCATACTTATCAAGTATGTAACCAGCAACTTCTTCTGCAATGTAATCGCGGTTTTTCCAGATTAAGACACCAGTGTCTCTGAAGATATCAGGATTAGGTGCTAGGACTTCCAGCACTTCACGACCGAGAATATCAAACTCATTCTGAATTGAAGCAGAGGCAGGGGAAGAGAAGTTGTTAGGAAGTCTCAGTCTGTTTGTATAGGTGCCAGTCAGATCTGTATCAGTTGTAGTAATTACATACTTACAAAGGACGAATGTCTGATCCCATGCATACAGAGTTTGCAGAATCTCGCCACCAACGTGCTTCAGTTTGCCTGATGCTTCAAGGTAAGTACGAGCGGTGTAAAGTGAATTATAGTTACCACCGTCTCTCAAGTCCTTGACAAGAGCGCCGATGATGTAGTCTTTGGTATCCCTGATACACACATTGGTGCCACCATAACTACCTTCGGCCATGTTGTTGCCAGGGATCGTAAAATCAGGGAATGCTGCTTGCATTCTACCGACTGCCTCTTCAGCAATCCATGCAGCGTTAAGGTCGATAATATCAGCACAGTTTCTGTGATCTGATCTACCAAGGTCAACGTTTTCAATGATCGCGAAGTTTTGATCGTAGTTGATCTCCTTAATAGCAGCAGAAGAAATACGCTGACCTGTGTAGATAGCATATGTTTCCTGATTATCGATGACGAATGGTTGCTCACCATCGAGACCAAACATGACATACTGGTTAGAGTAGTCGATCTGAGTGGGAGGCACGAATCCAGTATTGAAGTCGGACTGACCATTCTTGACAACCACGTTATCCATGTAACCAGCAAACTGATTAGCACCGTTGAAGTCAGATCCGATGTAGATAGCAGCGTAACCGTAATCGTTAGTGTCGGCATAGTTACCACCAACTTGCACGCCATCAACATAGAGTTGCAAGACGCTAGTAGTCCTAACAACCGCAATATGATGCCAGTTTTGAGCAATTAGCGTACCACCAGTCAGCAGTTGAGATGTGCCATTATAAACTGTGATTGCACCAGAAGTCTGGAGAGTAATTCTCAGACCTGAAGCTGCGGACAGACGACGGAAGTCAAACAGATGCTGAGTCGTGCTCAGGTTATCTGCTCTAACCCAACCTTGGACTGTAAAGTCTGCAGTATTACCAAAGGAGAAATCGTAACTATCTCTAGTAACCAGATATCCATTAGATGAGAATTTGACAGACTTACTACCGCTAAGTTTCTTATATTTTGTAATAACACTTAGAGAAACGCCATTCTGGTTAGCAGTGCTGGAGTTGGTAATATACTCACCATCTTGGAATGATCCAGTAACAGCGTCAGCAAAGATCCACTTCAAACCAGAGTTAGATCCAATTGCTTCAAATGATGCACCGCTGGTAACACCAGTGATGTTGTCGCCAACAATAAACAGACCACCCGAGCGATCCTTATATGCAATCTTCGTGGTGCGGATGTTTTCACCAGCAACAAAGGTGCCATCAGTGATGCTTGCGAGAGCGTTAATATTATTGAGATTTTGTGCTGCAATCGCAGTCGTAGAGATGTCTACGAGCGTAGCGATATATGCCTGGACGTTAGCACAATTCTGGATTGTTTCATTTCGGCCTGAGTAGTAATTGGGGTCGAAATACTTGGCAGTTGTGCCACCACCAGTGAAGACTGCGTTATCAAGTGCCTTGACGAATGCATGAGTATATCCACCACCACTACTAACTGAGTTGGCAGAAGCAGAAACAAAGGTGTGGACATACTGTTGATCTGCAGGAGATGCTGCAACGTTGACCGTAATTGTGGTTGCAGTAGCGCCATGGATAAACAGACGACGACCAGCAGCAGGATCAGTAGATCTAGGATATGTGTGAGTAGTTGCATTAGCATCCATATCACATGTAAATACCAACGAATCGTTAGCAATAGTCACATAGTCATTGATTTCAAGACTATGAGATCCAATGGTCAATACCATATCACCCGTTGCTGGAGTGTAGGTAGCAGCAGTTGGTGTGTATTGGACTAGAGGAGATGCACCGACGTTGACTGTAATTGTAGTGCCAGTCTCAGCACTAATAGCAAGAGGAGTGTTGAATGCAGGATCTCCAGCACGAGGATAGGCGTGGAAGGATGCATCGTTATCAGCATCACAAGTAAACACCAAAGAGTGTGGACGGACAGTAACAGTATCAGAAGTTGTCAGTGTGTGAGTGCCAATGGTAAGAACCATTTCACCACTTGCAGGTGTGTAGACTGCAGAAGACACGTCAAATTCTTGCAGATCATCCTCACCACCATTATAAGTGCCTTGATATGTTGTAGGATCTTTCAGCATGAAACCAGTGACAGAAGTCCTGGAATTGACTTGATAATATAGAAGGTTGGTGATTGCCTGGAAGGACAAGTGCATTGCCTTATCGATAGCAGTCAGAGATTCTGCATACTCACCGATTAGACCGTTAGCAATAGGTGCTCCAGCAGCATCGAAATACTTCTTAGTGAATTCGATGATGTTGTAGTTACCACCCTGAGAAACGTCTTCTGCCAAAGCATCGATCATCAGACCGATGTCACGACGACACTTGATTTGACCAGGAGAATAAGATCCAAGGCTCTCATCAGGAAGGTCAACCAGCGTGCCATTCAGCAGAGTCTCATCAACCACATCATAGAGAGTGGTGATTGCTGCTTGGACATCTGTGCAGTTGTCAGTGCCATTGTTAGACTGGTTAGCACCGTTAGTGCCATAAGGATCGTTGGGTGATGGATCAGCAGTAATACCGTTGCCATCATAACCACCATGATCTACTTCACTCCAAGGGACATATGTAATACCTGCATTAGGTTGACCAGATGGTGCTGTGAAACTATTAGTCAGATTGTTGACGATTGCCAACTTCATCATGTCTTTTGCTTTTTCAAATCCATAACGAGTCTCAGCAGACTCATTGTTGACATACACAAAGTTGCCACTTACATCAAAATACTTGGCGCAAAGTTTACGAGTATAGACGTTACCACCACGGAAGATATCGATAGAAATTGCATCGATATACAACTCAAGGTCACGAATGCACTTATTAGGATCAGGTACTGTGAGTGACGTATATTGCGTCATCATCTCATCGTATGCCTTATTAGCAATGTATGACTTATTTTTTTGAATCAAACGATATGCATCAGAATACCTACTCCAGGAGTTGGTAATAATATCACCAGGGAAGTAGAATCTGGGGTGCTTGACAGCAATTTCTGCTTCAGCAAAATCAACGATTTGATCTTTGTTGCCAAGGATCATTGCCGAAGCATCTTTGAATCTGTTGGTAGCAACACCATGGAAAACCGAGACTGGGTTACCGTAGTTTGCTCTGTTGTTAATAACAATATCGCCTTCAGAGAATGCCCCACCTGTTAATTGGGTGTATTCAACTTCAGTATTTCTAACTTCTTCAAAGTCAAGGAAGTCTGCATTAATTCTGTTAGCGGCGTTGTAAATCTCAGTAGGTGTAATAGAAGATTGTGAAATGTTATCGATAATAACATTAGGATTAGTAATACTAACCAAACGCTCAAACAGCAGACCATAGAATGTAGATCCTGGGTTGATGATCAACTCATCAACAGCATCGGAGGTTGCGGGGTCAATATAAGGAGAGATATTTGTAATCTGACCAGCAATCTTAGAGGATGCTGAGTAAACAAACTCATTCAATCTCAGATCAAATATACCAGTCTCAAACTGTGCAGTACCTGAAGTCTTACTTACAACCAGTGAATCAGTAACACCACCCTGAGGATCAATATTAGTTTCTTCAATAATAGCAGTGTCGCCTTCAAGGTTAGTGATGGACTCACCAAACTGGAAGATAGTATTGCTATTGATAAGAGTAACACTCTCAATAAGTCCAGAGAAGAGGGTGCCACGGACAATCTCTTCATTCAGATTAAATGTGCCACCAACCAAGTTGATAACATCAATAGTAGTTGTGCCAGAATCGATAACAGTGGCAATAACATCACTATCTGCACCTTGCACTTGTTGTCCAAGTGTTGGGAAGATTCCGAAGTTTGCCACCCCTGCCTGACCAGAATACAATTGAATTCTGTAAATTGGTGTAGGAGTAACTGATAGAGATCTATAGTTAACTCTAGATGCTGGTTTTGGAGGCTCACTGAATACAATGTTTCCACCAACGATGGTGTATGAGACGCCAGGTGCCTGAATCACACCGTTGATAGTGATCAACAACTGATTCTGTTGGACGATAACCTGTCCACCTTCTACAGTAATTGGGAATTGCTTATCAATACCGTTAAACTGAGGTGAAATATCATCAAGTTTCTTCACGATAGAGGTCAAGATTTCCTCAGAGGAAGTCAAACGCTTTTTACGGAAGAGGACTTCAGTATTGTTGTAATCGGTGTAAATTGGTTGTGCTGCACCGAAAGATGTGATCTGGTTGACGTTGGAGTAGTTATTAATGTTAACTTCCTTCGTAAACTCAGTACCAACCTTTCTACCCGAAACATCCTTACCACCAACGATCTGCAACTGTCCAAACAGTTGGAATCCCGCAGGGTGGTTGTTTTCAAGGATTTGAGTCTTCCATTTTGTGATGGGGATCTCAGACTTAACAACGTAAGAGAAGTTTTGGTAGAAGAAGGAATCTTGAATTTTTTGGACAATTTCGGAAGGTTTACCGACGTTATCGATAAACTTACCAGGAGTCCTTGTCAAAGATCCAATATTTAACACACCACGAGCAATACTCAGGTTATCGATGACACCAGACGCTTTGGAAATAGATCCAGTGACTTTTTCGCCAACTTTCCAATCTCCATCATAATCAACGATCTTGAGGATCTTAGGACCGATTTGCCAACCAGTATTAGTAGAAACCTTACCAGTTGCACTTGCAAGCTCAACTGCACTACCTTGGAAGACTTGCTCGCCTTCAAGGAAACGAGAGGTCGCAACAACTGCTTCTGCTCTACCACCAAAGACTTCGGTGAGTAATACTTGACGACCAGTGCCTTGTGTCAAGAATGTGATGTAATCACCTGCTTGTGCTGACTGTAAAGTCAGTCCAAAGCGGATTTGATCAGATTCAAGTGAATTTGATTGACCAGCAATCGCATAATAGATTTGTCCTGCAATCAAAGAGGTCAAACCTGCGCTGGATGGTTTAGGTAAAACACCATCAGTGCTACCTACACTTTCAGCACGGAATTGAATTTCTGCACCAGTTGTAATACCGTGAGGGAAGTTAAACTGCAGATAGTTGAGGTCGAGGTTAACAACGTAGTTAAACTCAGACTTCAGCGTAACTGAGGGCTCCGAAGAGTATCCAGCACCAGGATTCTTGATAATAATTTCATTGAGTCGATTATTCTTGATAACTGCGACTGCATCGGCACCAATACCGCCACCACCGTCAATAACAACTGCAGGAGTCGATGTATAACCAGCACCAGGATCTACAATCTTGATTTCTGAAAGAATCGACGTATTGAAGAGTTGGAGGTTAACGGGGAAGGTAATTTCAGGTTTCAGGGTATAATCGTGAGAATATCCGAAACCAAACTCATTATTCTTAAGTCTCTTAATCTTACCAATGTTTCTACCTGTCAGGAAGACGGATGCACCACTACCTTCGCTAGGAATGTTAACACTAACAGATCCACCAGATCCAGACAGTGTGGGACCAAGAATACCAGTAATAGCATCAATATCTACGCTAGCAGTGGTATAACCTTTACCTGGGTCTGCAACTGCAACCGAAGCAAGAGCACCTGATCCAGTTTCATCATCTAGGAGGACTGTAACGGTAACTTTACCGCCTTCACCGTCTCCAGCAACAGGAACGTCATAGTAAACGCCAGGTGCATATTCTGTGCCACCATCAACGACAACAACTTTCTCAATTTGACGGAAGGATGCAATATCTGAGATAATTGGTAGTTTCTTATAGAATCCACCAGGAGAAACCAGTTTGATGCTGTTAATAGGACCAACTGCTCTAGTAGAGGTTGTAGAGTAGAAAGAATACTCCTGTCCTTGATCATTAGATCCGATCTCAGCGTTACTACGCTCAGGTTCTCTAAAGAGTGGGAATTTGAATTCAGTATCACTTACAATTTCACTAATTGTAAATCTACCTTGGTATGGAGTTGTGATAACGTCAACATATGAGTTTTCTCCAACTGGTGAGTTATCCCCAGTCCTAGATGGGTCAAAGTAGTATGAAATGTTAGTAACATCGCCAAGCACCAAGAATTTAACGAATGGATTACTTGCACCTGCACCTGCAATACCAGGAGTGCCATCTCTAACAGTATTGTTGAAGGAATATTCCAGTTTATACTGGTTATCCTGAGAGAATGACATGTAATACCCGAAGTTGGAAACATCGCTAACATCGAAGTTATACTGATGATTTCTAGTGAAAATCAGAGTAGGATGTTTAGCATAGATGTTGACGTTTGCAATTCCATTGTTTACAAACGTTGGATCGGACACTGCGGTGTCTCTAATTCCAAATGTGAATTCTCTAGATCCAATAACATCATCGATGAAGAATGATCCGTTAAATTGATTGCCAGAGAATCCTTCAGTAAAGATAATCTCGGCTTCTTTATAGAAGTGTGGAGAATTAGATGTGCAATAGACCTTATCAGTTCTAGTACTGCTAGCAAGAAGAATATCTTTTTCAAGACGTGCAGTAACACGAATCTTCTTAACAGATGCAAAACCAGAGATCTCTACAGACTTCTCATCTGCTGCTAGAGTGATGTTTCCAGTATTAACGCTAACAACATCATTAGGAATGAAGTTTGATCCAGGTTGGACTTCTAAGATCTCGATACTATAGTTGTTACCTTGATTGTAAGGCATCAAACGGGTATACAGACTGATTGCCTCGATAGTTTCAACGAAAGACCAAGTAACAGTGCCATCAGACACATCACCAGTGGTATGTGTAGGAGGAGTAGGCGTAGTAACACCACCGCCACCAACAGCAACCTGATAAACGTTGAGTTTATACCACACACGCTGACCAACAGCATATAGACGATGTGGCAACCACTCAGGCATATCCAGACCAGTATATTGAGGTCTAGGGAAAGGATGCTCAGTCAGATCAAGAGTAAACTTACCTGCGTCATCGATGAATGACCAGTTAATAACACCATCGGAAACAACACCATTGTTGTGCTGAGGTGAAATAGTGCCAGATGTGCCAGCACCCTGTGCTTCATAGATTCTCTTCTGATTGTAAACACGATCGCCTTGTGCATATGCAGTTGATGCTGCCCAAGGGGATTCCTCTTCAATAGTATCGAAGTATGTACCTTCAATCTGGTTAATATCTCCACCAGGAGTTGTAGTGCGGAATCTATCAGTAGTATTAAATGTACCGTAAGTCTTACCAATTCTATACTTGGTGCCAACGCCAGGATTCAGTAGAGTGCCTGCAGGGACCTCAGTAATGGTTGCAAATGCAGTTGTAGTGCCAACATTATTAAACTGCTGCAGAATCGAATACTGAGTAAGTTTGATTGGTTGGGTAAATGTAAACTCTTGGACGTTATCAACCTTCTGATACAGAGCATCTCTGATATAGAATTTGGGGATAACATCAGCAGAGATAATTAATCTCTTACCACGAGGTGATGGGATGGTAGAAGTCTTAGATGCATACTGATCATATGCTGAAGATAGTGTATATGTACCAGGGTTTAACGTGGAGAAAGTCTGGGACATGTCCAGAATTTGCAGACCACCAGGACCCTCTAACCATGGAGAAATTGCACCAGGACTAATAGATGTCCAATTCATACCGATTACATGATCGGTGAATGCAATAGTGCTGTACTTGTTAAGACCAGTTAAGGTATAGGATGCACGTTGGGTATGTGCTCTATCAAACTTGATCAGTGCAATATCAGAGTTAGATGTCGTGATTGCAATTTCAGCAGTGGGCACAGTATAAGAAGTGCCAGAATATGGAGCAACATCATCGAGCACGAAGTCGTCGATGTTACCACGGAAACTATTTGCAGTTGTTGGGGCACTGACAGGACCACAGATAACAACGTCATCAAGAGCAACATCAGTAGTGCTCTGATAAGTGATCTGTTGGTTACCGCCAATGAATACCTCATAACGATACAGACCCAAAGATTCTTGACGTTTCTGGAAAGTAACATGGACCCATGCACCAGAAGCAAAGGCATCCCAGTTGGTTGCAGCAACAGAAGAAGCAACCTGAGTGCCATTCAAGTAAAGAATAACCTTCTGATAATCAGGATCGGTATTATCACCTTTAATTGTTACCGTAATGCCGTTGGTATTAGTTGCATCATTTACATGAAGCAGTGTGGGCTCATGAGCAGTACTCCATACTGTCGTATTCATGGACATCCACATTCTGCCACTCCACTCAAGTGGTTGTAAACCTAAGTTGGCAATGGTGATAGGTGCAACATCATTAAATTTTAGCGATCCGCCATCAAACTTGTAAACAGCAGCATCGTGAATAATATCAGACTGACTGAAGTAGTTGTATGTGCCAAGATCTTGCTTGGTGGTATCTTCTACAGGATTTGCATTGTTGCCCATTCTCCAAGAGACGAGCTGATCAGATTTCTGACGGTTGACAGCAAGAATAGTATCACCAGAGTTATCCAGAGCATGAGTAGTTGCTTGGAAACCGATGTTTGCAGTATCATCAACTTTAGTCTGATATAACAGGGTGCCATCATACTTCATATAAGAGATAACTGAATATCTCTGATTCTGGGATTCAATAACATCAGAAACTAGAGTGTAGTTACCCCATTGATCATATGAGATACCTGCATGATGCATTTCAAGGAAATCACCAGTAGTAGTAACAGTCTTACTCCAGTCCCAAGTGGTTTGTGCAGTAGAAAGAAGGAATTTGTTAATCTGGATCTTATCGTACTTAGATGCTGCAGAGTTGAAGATGTCCCAAGCAACAATAATTGCACCATAGTCATCCATAACCATTGTTGGGTTTACAACACGTCCACCCACCGTAGGAATCTGCTTGATCCAATCCATCTCAACGTTTGCACCGTCATAGAAGAATTCACCGAAGATCAAGTCATCATTTTGGTCGTTAACGCCAATAAAGAAGAATCTATCATCGGAGATCATCATGATCTGATGCATTTTCTCAGAATCATCCTGAGATGCAACCTTACGTTTCTCGACCAGATCACCTTCAATGCCACACTGAATGATCCACATATCATCGGGATCAACAGAGTTAGTATCAGTGTAACCACAAAGGTAGATACGTTGTGCCTGATCAAGAGCGATAGAAGTTACATAGTCTCTTCTGGTGCTACCAGAGATACCAGCGATTGCTCTCTGCCACTGTAGGATACCGTCAGGATTGTTTGCATTATTGAATCCAGACTCATATAAACCTAACCAGATGTCTGGGTTGTAGACATCGTTGTCAGGATTCTTTGTTTGGCCTGTAACATATATGAGGTCGTTTTCTGGAGTGTCATTCACTACCATCTTGAGGAATTCAGCCCTCTTCTGGTTAGCATTAATAGGAATGAGAGTTCTCTCCCAGATCTTCTGACCCAAGTCATCAAACTTGGCAAGGAAACCAGACTCATCACCATCTGTCTCAGTAATCTTACCGCAAATATAAGTATAGCGTTGTGAGGTGACCTTGATATCATTAACGTTAATGATACCAGTTGCTTCCATATATTCGCTCAACCAGTAGCGAGTCTTCTTATACTGCTGTGGGTGAGAGACACGAATTTGGGGAGGATCTGCAGGATCATAACCATTACCCGAGTTGATAATGTCAACTCTGCTGATCTGACCTGTATTTTGTAGAACAATTTCAAGTTGACCATCCTGACCAGCAGATGTGATCAATTCAAACGTAGGAGGAATATCTTCATTATAACCAACACCACTCTGAGTTACATTGATACGCTCAATGCCAGACACAACTTTAACTTTGAAGTTTTTGTTAGTGTTGTCAATAACAGGGGAAGAGTTGAGAATCAACTCATCTTGCTGGCGCAAGTCATGGTTAGCTGATGTAGTAATCACACCATATGGACGATCGCCAATGATCTCCTTACTGTATGATTGGATGATTTGACCCTTAACAGATTCGATGAATGCTGAAGCACCGAAACCACCAGTATCTCCATCATCAAAGAAGATGGTATCATTAACCTGATAGGACTCACCTGGATTCTCAATAACAAAACCATCAATCTGAGCATCCTCAAACTGAGTGGTTGTCTCAACTTCGATGTCAACTCTAGACTCTTCAGAGACTTTAGGGAAGTAATCATAGATTTGTAGAGTTGCCTCTTCAGACATCTCAAGGATTTCTTGCTGCTCATTGGCATCAATGATTCCGTCGTTATTACTATCCTGCACCTCAAAGATAAGAGGATATCCTTCGATCTCAGTCGTCAGGACATCTGCTTCTTGGTTAGGTTGACGATCAACATCAATATCAACGTTGACATAAGGATCTCTATATCTTACAACATTTTGTGGAATATTTTCCTGAGTTGCACCTTGGGCAAAATTCCAACTATCGGGTAGAGAGTTAAACTGTGGACCGAGGATATATGGGAATTCTGCAATACCTGCTTCCGATGCATCAATAGTAATAAAGTATGCATAGGTGCCATTAGGATATTGTGGCGACTTACAGAAACGACCGTTGTAGTTGTCAAGGTCACCAGACTGGAAGTCATACTCATAATCAGCAACAAACGATCCTGCAGGATATGTTGCTAAAGAAGGTCCATCAATACGAGCAGGATTTGGATTAGTTGCTAAGTCATATACAACGTTATCTTTTAGTTTATATGAAGTGCGAAGTCTTCTGACTCCGCTGTTCTGGTCAGTTGGGTCAATGTAACCATAGGGACCGTAGATTGGGTTACCATCATACGCCCAACCCAAAATAGGAGAGTGCTCATAGTTTGATGCTACTTCTTGGAATTGTTGTGTAACCGCATTAAGGAAGACGTTATCGCCAACCACATAGCGGAGTTCTTTAGGATCACTAACGTGGGCATATTCACCACCAAACTGATTATTCAGACCAGTAAAGACGTATCCTCTTGCCCCATCATATTTGGTACTAAGATCATATTGGAGGTTTTTATTCCACTCAAAAACTTGTGGAGTAAACTCTGCAAAGTCACCAACAGACTCAAGTCTGACAGTAGTAAGACCTTGGGTATATCCAATACCTCTGTTAGTGAGTACAACGCTAAGGACTCTGCCCTTATCTTCACCAATAGTGCCAATGACTGCTCTTGCAATAGCACCAAAACCATCACCATTGATGATAATTGTGGGAGCAGTAGTATAACCACTACCAGAGTTAATAATAGCAATAGAAACAATACGACCATTGATAACAATGGGTTGTGCCAAAGCACCTTCACCAGAGTTAACTCGGATTGTAGGCAACGCTGTATAACCACTACCAGCAGCAGTAATGCTAACAGTTTGGATAGGACCACGGACGTTTGCATTTGCTGTAGCACCTGTACCGCCACCACCAGTAACTGAAATACTAGGTTGTGAAGTATATCCAGATCCTGGTTGCTCAACCAGAATTCTAGTGACACGACCACCAGTTACGATAGCTTGTGCAGTTGCTCCAATACCACCACCACCAACGATAGAGACTAGAGGAGATTCTATATATCCACTACCTTCTGCAGTAACGTCAAGTGAAGTCAGACTACCGTTAACAACAACTTCGCCAGTAGCACCTGTACCGCCACCACCAGTAATTTCCAGAGCAGGTTTGGATCCTGCATCATAATCCTGACCAGTGTTGGTAACTGTGATACCAGTCAGAGGACCAAATCTAACAAAGTCGCCAGACTTGTATGCCCAGATAGAAACACCATTTACCCAAGCACCAATCGAGCTCCCAGCTGAGATGTTTTGACGCTCAGAGATCGTTTGGACTAAACGAGGGAGACGGATTAGTTTACGTTGGTTACCAGGAATCAGTGCCGATCCTGTGAAAGGACCAACCTTATAATTGGGTAGACCAGAGGAAGCAATATAAACATACTCATCATTAAAGAATGAGTTTTGGATATTTGTTGTAAATTCACTAACAACACTGTTAATAGAAGTTATATCAGACTTACCTCTATTAAGGTCCACAGAGAGAAGAATGTTACCCTCAGGAATGATCTCTGTAGGAGTATTAATCTGGTATGTGAATTGCAGGGTATCAATACGAGAAGTGACAGTGAAAGTGCCGTTGAATACAACAGGGTTTGCACCATAAATCGTCACCTGATCTGATACTAAGAGACCATGTGGATTAGTACAAACAACAGTAGCAGTCTGGTTATTAACACCACCAGGAGTAACAGTATCAACTTGAATAAGTTTCTTAACGTTATACAACCAAGAGGATAGTCTCTCATCTTCAGAAGAAGATCCGAGCTTAGCAACCTTAAGTTTGTCACCTTGTAGATAGTAAGATCCAGTATCATCTAGGATCGTTGTACCTGCTTCTGCAATACCAAGCACTCTGAGTTTACACTCAGTATCGGTATCCTTGTTGACATACACAAAGATATCAGAGTGGACAATAGTACCAGGATCCCAATCTTCTACAACACCATTCTGAGATCTGGTGCATTCGATAAACTGGTTAAGTGATTTCTCTTTATACTGTGCAATCTCTTGATCGTTGATACGAATGGTGCCGTTTCTTTCTGGCCATCCAATCGTGGAGTCAACGGTAATAATCTGACCGTCAGTAGCCAGGGGCTCAACTAGAGTAGTCTTATAAGGGATAATGAAACTACCACTTAGAGTCTCTTCGGAAATTGCTAATTCATAGATGGTGTCCTTACCTTCGATGATGGTAATGACGTTTTCAATCAGAGCATTTGCTGCCTTAACACTAAGATCGACAGGATCAGTATACTGAATAAGTTGAGAGTCGATGAGATTAGCAGGATTACCTGAAATCAATTCAGCACGCAACACTGTGTCAACAACCCATGTTGCAGCAGATGGAGCGATGATCTCATCTCTAGGATAGTAGATCTCCACCTGCTCGCCAAACATGATCTTAAACAGATACTGTGTGGAAAGCTCAGTACCTTTACTGATGTAAAAATCAGTGATGCTTTTAATAACTTGGACTGGATTAATTGAAGAATAATCAATCTCAATAGTAGGAAGATACTGTCTTCTAAACTTATCAAAGACCTCTCTAATAAACAGAGAGTCTAGGTTAATAACCGTAGATGATCCAGGGTGAGTAGACTGACGCAGTGCTGCCTCACCAGCATAGATCTCATTATGGAGGTTGTCATATCCAATAGCACCAGATACACCACGACTACACTCAAGGAATGCAGAGGGAGAATAACCAGCACCTCTTTCAATAATTTCATAACCAGTCAGTTCGTTGAAACCAACAGCAACAGATGCTCTTGCAGATTTAGGCTCAGCAATGTAAATCTTAGGAGGCTCTGCTTCAGAATATCCAGTACCGAAGTTGGTAATGTTGATATCAGTGATCTGTCCATTAAAGATGGTTGCTGCAGCAGTTGCTCCTGTGCCACCAATAGGATCGCCATAAGGATCCTTTCTATCGTCAACAATATACACAGAAGGGGCATCGGTATAACCGTTGCCACCTGTTAGCATTTCGATGTTGGTGACGTTACCAGATGCAACAGTAACATCGAGAACCTGAGCACCAATAGGTTGAATAATCCTTGCTCTAGGTGGGGTTACATACCCTCTACCTCTATTTGTAATTACGATCTCGTAAACTTGACCGTCTTGATTGATTCTGGAAATTGCCTGAGCATTAATACCGCCTGCAGGTGCAGGATCCAGATAAACAATAGGAGGATTGCTGTAGTTAAGACCAAAATCTTCGACAACAATACTATTAATGTTTACACGACCTTCACTATCAATCGTTGGTTGACCGATTTTACAACCACCAGGATTGACGAAAGAAATAGCAGGGATAAAGTCATATCCACTACCAGAATTCATAATAGTCAGACTATCAACCTGACCAGTTTCATCATTTACGGTTAGGGCAACCTTTGCCAGTGTACCACCTGTAGGAGCGCCTACAAGAGCAAGAGGAGGGTTGTATGACGTGTAACCTTGTCCACCATCAATTAGGTTGATATTCTTGATACCACTAACCAAAGTTTTGGCAGTTGCACCTACACCTTCACTGTGCTGGATTGAAACTTTAGGTTCAAAGTCCAGTCTATAACCACTACCACCAGTTTTAGGAATCAGACGGTCAACTTGACCAACTGCATCAACGGAGACAATTGCAGATGCTCCAGATCCAAAACTAGGGGCATTATACTCAACAGAGCGAATATGGATATCATCAGCGCCACCCAGTGGGAATCTAAAGACAATTTCACTTCCAAATACAGTATAATCAGTGTATACTTCAAGTTGGCGATTATTCTTCTTAACAATCAGACCAATTGCTGAAGTTGGCGTATATGGTTGAGTATTTACTCTGAGGGGATATTCTTTCTTACCTTGATATTCTCCAAAGGGTATTGCATCAGTTGTGACGATCGTTTGATCGGCATACCCAACCAAATATACAATTTCAGTGAATGCAGAGTCGTCAGCACCAGATCTTTCGCGGGGAGCAACAGCAAAGCGAATTTCATTGCCTTCAAGGAAATAGTCAGTGCCAGGAACCAATATTTCGTTGTACGTGACAACAATTAGGTGCTCTACCGAAGGAGGATTTACAGGAGTCCCTAAAAAGTTTAGGGGAAATTTATTTCTAGTCCCATCAAACAAAGTGAAGGGATTTTCTAGTTGTTGTTTCTTTTTGTCAAATTGACTAGGAGAAACACCTGGAGTAATAATCGCATCAGGTCCACGAGTAACATTCTCGTAATAAATGACCTCATTATCGATCATGATCGATCCATCGGTTTCTTTGAAACCGTCAATCGATTCAATTTGGATAGTTGTATCGTTCAGACCGATATCACTCAATAAGAGTGTATCGCTTGATAATTCATCTGACGTATAAGCATCCAGGTCCAGATAACCCAGAAGATTATTCAGGATATCGTAAGGACGACCTGTTTTTTCTTGAGACTTGTAATATTGGAAGAGAAAGTCAACAAATTGTCGATCTTCCTCCCTAATAAATTCTGGGAGTTGGTTTTCAACTCTATCCGAAATGTTGATATTTTTGGTAGGCATCTATCTCAGAAACAGGAGGTATCTACTGGATATGTAAAACTATCCGTGGGATAATCAATGATATTTATCCCATTGGGATCACCGAAGTTATAACCACTAAAGTTGTTAGGATCGAAGTTGGGGATTGATATGTCATTAGTCTTCCAATCGATTGGGAAGACGTTGACATCGAATAATGTAGGATCAACGCCAGGTGGAATGAGGATAGATCCACCGTAAGGCAATACTTGAATAGGAAGACGAGTTGAATCGTCAGGTGTGCCTTGGATTGCAATGGGACCAACGCAAACTTGTCCTTTACTGTAATCAACAGTCCCAACAGCATTATTTAACACAACTTCAACCTCATCTCTTTTAGTGATAAGGAGAAGATTGCCTTTTCCATCATCTCTGATGTTAACTGGCACCAATACTTCATTTTCTCCAGTAATTGAGTTGGAAGATACAACAGCACTGGTGGAATTAGTACCAGCACCTTGCATTGTCAAATTAACGAGATCTTCAGAGTAACCTGTTGCGTAGAATGTGCCCGATTTGACTACAGAGAAGGAAGGAGCACAAGTTCCTTTATCTCCACCATCATCCTCACATCTACCGTTAATACAGACTTGACCCTCTGGACAATCTGCATCAGTAGAGCAAGAAGTGCCATCTCCACCTTCAGGACTTCCTGAATAATCGCCAGGATTATAAAGTGGGTTGCCAAAGTCAAGACACTGAGTAAAGACACTACCAAACTCAAATTGGTCAAGATTCTGACCAACGGTCACCTGAGTAACACTACCAGAGATTGCAGGGTCGCTATTATCGACCATTGCGTTATATTTGGAAGTATCGATGCGACCACCGAAACGATTGGTTTGACCATTCTTGTTAAACTGGTCAACATTACGCAAAACATCACTTCCGAGTTGAGCACCACTCTTATTAGTGTTGTTTCCGTCGTAATAAACGTAAGATTTAGGAATAACGTAGAAAATAGTAGGATCAATGATCACAGGATCGATTGATGCAACTGTATAACGCTTCAGATCGTTTTTGATCTTTGCTTTTGTCGTTTCATTCAGTTTATTGCCAGTTTTGGGGCGAATAGCAACATAAACTTTACCGTAAATGGGTGGAGTGAGTTTCTCACCACCATATGCGGTTACAGACGCTGCTTGAGGATAGATCTCTGAGACAATATGCTCATAATCAGTTTCAGTCACTGCTCGGTTTTGAGTAGCGAAGGCTCTAGGTGCCCTAAACTTAATAGATAGCGCACTTTCGCGTGCTTCACCGTCTGCTGCAGACTCTCTAGTGATAACTGCAATGTTTGCAGGTGCAATTGCGCGTTGATCACTGTCTCTAATGGTGCCAATGAATGCAAAGTCCTTACAACCGTTTGCCTCTTCACCAAAAGTTGTGACATATGACAGTCTGATGAATTCACCATCAATCAACCTACGTCCAAGGACACCATCACCGAAAACTAGGCGGTATCTAAGGTCATCTGACTCCTCAAGGTAGTAAACACGAGAAGTACTGTTGAGTGTAGTTACGTTTGCAGCAAGGTTATATGTGTCAATCTCTTGCGACTGTGCGTTAGGCGAAATATCAACATAAACCAAGGCTGTGTCTACGTCTTCGGTAGGGATAAGATAGTCCTGCCTCTTCGTATAATCAACTGTGTAGTTAAACTTGAGCAAATTGCCCTGATAAACAAGCACAGGGTCAAATATTGCGATACCAGTTGCGGGATCTACCGTAGTTTGCAACTCTCTAGTCACACAGAAGGTGTAAGTATCATTAAAGTTACGGGCAACAAACACATCTCCTGCAGACAGTGTGCAGAATTCTGGAAATGTAGTGCCATTTAGCGAAACTTGTGTCTGCACACGGATAGTCACACACGCTCTAGGTGCTTTAATTGACCTAGGAGTGTAATTTAACTGCTTTGCGATGCGGATAACGTTGTCTCTGACCGTAGCAGTCTCAAGAAATGCTTCATTCAGCGCCATGTTAGCGTTGAATGCCGTATAATATGTGTTATAAGCGAGGGTATCGATAAGATACGACGCAGCACTACCTTCAAAATCGTAATCGGTAAACTCGTTACGCGTTCTGAGGTAGGATTTGATAGACTCTTTAATCTCAAAGAAGTCTAACGATGTTAGTTGTGATGGGATAGCAGACATTTCAGGTCTTCTCTAAGAGGAATGTTACTTCTTGGGTTAAGTTTTCTCCAGTAATCAAATATTCAAGCTCAACTTGAATTTCATTTAGATCACTGTTATCTTCGACACGCACATCCTCAACAGTAATCCGTGGTTCAAGACGTTGGAGACAATCACGAATTTCAGTCTCGATCGCATCTTTAGAGAATGGATCCCATGGCTCAAAAAGAAGACCTTTCACCCGACTTCCAATGTTCGGTTGAAAAGGTCTTTCACCTAATATAGTCAATAATAAATTTCTTACAGATTGATTGATTGCTCTCTCATTCTTGACAGCACCAAAATCGTCAGTAGAAGGATTTGAATTAAAGGAAATTGCTAAGTCCTTAAACCCTCTACTGACGTACTGGTCTGATCTAAATCTGTAAGCAGGCATTTAACCCTCTTTTTTCTTTGGTCTCTCAGGTGGTTGGATGTTACGACTCACCTTATGAAGATATTTATCACTTCGTGGGTCGGTTATTAGGCGCATACCCGATTTGATAAAATCTTCACTCTGATCAGGTACTGGACTGTTAGCCACGATGATTCCTCCACATGGTAATTTTATTTATGGTCATTGAGAAGATTCCTCCTCAGGTGTTTTCCAATGGTAATCATTGGTGTCTCCTAACCTACCCCATTTGATACCATTTTCAACTTGATAGTATTTGGTTGATACTTTGAAGTCTGGTGTCTTAGGTTCGTTAGGTGTGATCGACAGATCAAAAATTCTGATCCTATTGTTTGGATACAAAGCAAACTGACCATTCTCTAAGAGAATGCAGTTATGTGATTTGTGCTCCTGTGGGTTCTCACTGACATTGGTGTCGATCATGTCAACATCAGCGTGGAAGTTGTCCAGTGTAAACAGATACTGACCAGCAACATTTCCATGATCACGGGTGCGGCACTCAAAATCCATAGTGCCAATAAATTGCTTCTGTATGCAACGCACTCCGTAATCCATACAATTCCAAAACTGCAAGTTGGGTAGATCCATGTCTACCTTTGGAGTTTCGGGACTACTTACAAATGCACTGATAGGTAATTTGTCAAACATTGCAGCATACTCAGGTAAGTATGTCTCAAAATAAAAAGCGCGTCCAGGTATCGATTTTGCCGATACCCATACGCCCTCTACAAATTCACCATGCCCATCGATGTGGTCCCTAAGATATTCCTTACGGACCCACACTTTGTGCGATGGTAAGTTGACAATTAACTGACTCATTCCTCACTAACCCAAGTTGCTGGATGAAAGTTACAATACTCGTTAAAGGTAATCTTCATCTCTTTATTAGAGAGTCCACAATGCCTGGCTGCTTTAGGAAGATTCCATTTAGCAGACCAAAGCATCTCCATAGACTCTCTGGTCTCAACTCTCATCGACCTTGACCACGATACCGCTTACCTTTACTGTTGCGAGATGTTGCAGAATATTTAGTATTTTTAGAGTTACCCTGTCGAGTCATTTTCGGGTTTCCAGGTACCCATCCATCTTTGACCAGTCCTGTCGTTGCGCGTGCGGGCATTAGTCCCTTTCAAACTACCTCAAGATGATAGCACAGTTGGATGCCCAAAGGCAACCACTGAGGAGCATGGATATGAGAATCCAGGGAATCCAACACCAAGTGGATCTAGGATCCTTGCAATAGGGATCTTGAATGCGAAGACTGTCAGGGTAGTCGGGAAGAGGATTCTAGGGTGTCCAAGACCACCAGCATCCTCAATGGTTAGTGTGCTACAAGGGAATGGTGTAGGGATAGGACATACACCCTTACCACAAGGACAGATGAAAATTACAATATTTGTACACAACGCAATGTGTGGAGTGAATACATCACCACCAATCATGATGGGGATAAACTGCACCAGCACTGTTGCTCGTAATGGATTGATCGCTGAAAGAGGAATTAGTGGTGTGGGTGGCCACCAGCATGTAAAATTCTTAATGACGATGCTGTAGGGCACTGGAGGGGTGCCACACGCCTGCACTGAGTGGACAGTGGATGGTAAGCAAAGACCATGCCCTGAGCAGGGTAGACCATTCAGTGATGCAACTGGTTTTAGAAATCCGTATGCCATTAAAATTCTTGGTTAATATCTTTACCTGCAGTATCAGGTCGAGCAACATCACACTCAGTGAAGTATGGATTGCCAAAGTTATTTAATGCGTTACTTAATGCCTGCACTCCACCAGTCAACCAATTCCTCACACGCATTGTGCCGCTGTAAGATCCCATCTTGAATACCTTGTCGCCATCTGAGTTGGTATACATTCTGGATGGGTCAATAGCAATAGACGCATCATTAACATTCTCCAAACCAGCAGCAGGAGGTCCACCAAAGATCCAAGCATAGTAACTCGTTGCAGAAGGTGAGCAGGTTGCACAGAATGGATTGACTGGTCCTGTAGGACTATTCTGTACAGTGCCTACGCCTGGTCCTGTGATCTCCCAGAAGCGGTTGCCAGCGATAGGGTCACCATTGCTATCATATCCACAATACACGTCTAGAGGGGCGTCTGCGGGTGCTCCTGTCTTCCTTGCATAAGTATCCCAACACTCATGGTTAGGCACATTAGTGTTTGCAGGGTTTGGACTGCAGTCTACACCAAATGCAGTATATGTTCCATTGCCAGAATACGGTGTAGTCGTAGATGTAGTGTTACCATTCTCGTCTGGGTCTGATGTTGTGGTCACATCGTATGCCCAAGACACTGATGCGCCACCTGTGAGTGCTCCACCAGTCAAATTATCACCTAACCAGAGCTGGAATTGCTCGTATTCACTAAAACCTAGACGGTTATAGTCAAAAGTATTCTCATCTAGACCCACTGGGACGAAAATAATGTCATTTTCGTCATTGGGATCGCGATAACAGCGCCCATCGACAGATCCATTGTTACAATTCCACGTTTTGTAACCATCAGCAACCTTTCTACGCGGTGTTACCTTGGGTTTTTTGAAACTTTCCATGAAATCCATGAAAGCTGCGCCCTGAGATCCAGTAACTCTGCCTTCAACCATGATCGACACGTTAAATTCTGCCTCTTTAACTTTAGAAGCGCAGTATTTGTAAGGCAAATATCCAAAAGCACGCTCATCAGTGAGGTTTCTACCCTTCTCAATCATGTCAAGAGTGGCAGATCCCCTCTCAGTAGTGCTAACGTACGCACATGGCATGTCAAACCAGCGTCTGATGTTGTAAATTTTGGGTTGTCCCATGGTTAAACAGCGGTCTTTCTGGAAAGGACCGTAAACATGCGACGTTTGCTCCTGGTATTCCTCCAAGTTTTGGACCGTTGCATAGACATCGGGCATAACTTGAGACTCAAATCCGCGAATGCGGTCATCTAGACCACTCATAATCTCCCAGAAGTCCTTTTTAGGGATAGCATCAAGCACATTGCCGCGACCATTTACTTCTAAACAGTTAGGTGGAAGGTCAAAACACAGTTTTGTTACATTCTCTTGATCAATCTCTGCCATTCTAATGTAAGAATCAGGTGCTGCAGAGGCAATAGGGGTATTCATAAGAGTGAAACCTGTGTTTGCAACCTGATTAGGAGAGGTTGGAGACCCAAGACCCTTAGTATTAAGAGATTCAAACTCAGTAGGTGCTCCCCTAAAGTCATTTCCAGTGTTAGTGTTGATCCATTCAAGAGGATCTTGCTGACTACCAGTAGGTAAACTACTATCAAACTCTTGAAACTGGTCAGAGATGCCCTGTCCTAGTGCGGCAATGTCACCAATATTGGGACTTTCATACTCAATATACTCAGGATCAGTGACAAATACATCAGGTGGCTCTTCAGGATCGTATCCTGATCCAGGTTTAACTACTCTAATTCTCTTGATACCGCCAATTTCATCGAATGCAGCAATCTTTAACTTAGCTGTTGTCAGTTTTACCGCAATATTATCATGATCAACAGGGAAATCTAGGGACCCCTGAGCAGACCCAGCTGCAATTTGCACATCTTTAATGGGATCATCACCCGCAAATGAAGATTCTGTAAAACCAATTGCTCTATTCCAGTCAGGATCCTTGAGTATTAGGTCTTCTAAGTGCTCTGTAGTGTCTGTAGCAGAGAAATTCTTAAGGACCTTGGGTGTAATTGCAGTAACCTTTGCATTTTTAGAGTAACCACGCCCACTATTAATGATAACAACCTCATCAATACCGCCTTTATCATTAATAATTGCCTCAAACTTTGCCTCATCTAGCGTACGATTGGGGATAAGTGCCTTTGGAGAAAGCTCAACCTTATAGAAATCTACTTTTTTAGGGAATTCATACACACCAGCAAACGCACATTTGTCTTTAATGCCGTATCCAGCAAGGATTTCACATGTACCTCCGTCTGTAGAGGTGAATTGTTGTTGATATGCGAATGCATTCCCACTACCTTCCAACTCAATGATACCGCATTTGAGTTGATCACCGTAATAAAGGACGGAAACTATATTCCAACCGTTGATTTGCTCACCCCTATTGAAGTCTCCAGTCCGTGTTGTGTATCTAAACAGGATTCTAGGACTGTCTGTATCAATAGTTTCAAAGGATTCGTTAACTGCATTGGTAGATGCATCAGTTAAAACACATCTAGTCTTAGTAGTCTCCCAAGAATCTTCACGAATCTTATAGAAGTGTGAGTAGAAATGCTCGTTAGGTACGCATATAGGATTACCTTCGTCGTCATCAGCGTTAGGACAGCAAGGAATATCATTCAGTGCATACTGAATACCAAACAGCGGTCCATTCCAAGGATATGATGTATCATACAAGTAATAGTAAAACTGGGAGTCATACGAATCCTCAAACCCTAAGAAGCGTGGCACAGCACCTTTGATCGCTCCATTGAGTCCATACATCCACTCGAAGTTTGCTTCCTCACTTATCTTCTCTGCATTGTCGGGATTACCAAAACCAACAACACCAGGAGTACTTGCTGCTCTGTAATATCCAGGTCTTCCGTATACACCATCCTCAGCAAATGCATACCAAGATGTTTTGTCTACACACTGTCCAGTAGGTCCTAGTTTACCAACGTCTATTACACGCTCTTGTGGCGCATTAGGAGCGTCTGCAGGATACACATACCCAACGATACCCACATACTGATATTCCCTATCCATGGGTTTCTTACATGGGATAGGACTATCAACTAGGTTGACTTCCTCTGCAGGGTTAATAGTATAGAAGTCATCAATATCTTTACCACTACTCTTGCTGTAATTACCATAGCGATAATGATACAGAGGCACAGCGTCAGGACCATATGCCTGTGCATCAGATAGACTCGTGCAAATATAACCTATCGTATAAGCTTCGTAATATTTTCCTTTACCACAACCAGTGCTAACACCAGAAGGACTACCAACACTTAGAATAGTATTGTCAGGCCAATATGAATACCACACTTTGAGTGGCACACTATTGGTTCTCTGACGATCTAAACAGAAGAAGTATGGAGTGCCTTTTCTAGGCTCATGATTATATCCACTTGATATCTTCTTCCACGATTCATTCTCACATCCTGCATCTGCTTCGATCATCGAAGGATTCTTTGTATACTTGTGATCACGCTTTGCACCACGATACCATCTGTATACAGGCGCACGAGTATATCCGCAATACGCTACACAGGTCTCCTCTTGATCACCGATATAGTGTACAGCATCTTTCCCCAGAGGATAGGATCCAGGTCCGCTACCCTCAAAGGTGATAAAGTAATCTGTGCCCGTGCCAAGTCCATTACCAGACGAATGACTTTCATAGTCACCACTAGATGGTCTTTTCCAGGTTGTGTTATACTCTTCCCCTGCAATCGGGTTGGGAAAACTCCGAGCAGACTCTAGGAGATATGCTGGCATTACAAATCATTTGTCTTCCAAATTATTTAGACGGGTATATAGATCGTCAAATAATTCAGGTAGATTAGAATATTCTTCCTTACCAGGAATCTTATACTTAATCATATCCGCACCAGGCGGGGGAAACTTAGATACTGCCTGCTCTAAGGCAGTCACGCGATTAGTCAGTTGCACTAACGCTTGGGATAATTGCTCAAACCCCCAGTTGGTATATTCTTCTAGGGTTTCAAACTTTGGAGTCTCACTCATAAATTTAGACGCGGTTTTTCGCGGATTTTTCAAGGCACAAATTTTGTGATAATAATGGATCCGTCGATATCTTCAGAGTATTCTAAGACATCACCCACGTCCCACTGTGCATCTTCAAGCAATTGATCGGGTAATGTAACAAAGCATTCACCGTGCTCATCTACCTCGACTTCTAGGACATAGCGTTTCGACATACGTTCGTTGTTTCTACACCTTATGTAGACTTTTTACGGATTGCACCAATGCAACTCGTATTCCATATATGATTACCTTCTTTCTCTAAGTCTACTACCATACTCATAGCATCGTATGGATGGTGAAGCATGAAACCATTACCTAGGTAAATCCCTCCATGATTCGGTGCTCTGCCCCGTGGTGCTGAGTATGATCCTCCTAATGGATTGGTATACAACCTGAAGAGAATAACATCTTCTGCAACGAGTGTAGAGAAGTCTGTCTCCTCTCCCCATTCACTCTCCCATAGTTTCTCTGCACCACCCTCTTCGATTGCTTCATCAGTGAATGTGATGATTCCTCTTGCGTTGAAGTCTGGTAGATCATCATCATGGATATACTTGTAATACTTACGAATGATTTCATAACATCCGTAGATACGTCGTCCTGTCCATGGTAATCCTATGAGCTCACTGTATTGCTCTCTAAGGGCAATCATTTCTTCTTTGCGAGTAATACTCATGTTTTGGTAGTCTTGTTTGTAATTGAGGCGCGAAGGGCACTAGCGGCGATCCTAGCGGTCTCTGAGAGTGATTCCCAGATATAATTCAACTGTGCTCTCAAAGGGGTTGAGAGTGTAAAATTATACTGGGAATTTTTTTGTGTAGGGGGGACCCGAAGTTTCATTTGAATAATATTGAGAGCTCGGATAGTTACTTTTGTAGGTTAGGGACTTAAGCGTTTTTAATATACCCGCTTCGCGGTAACATCAACCAAGCGCCAAAACACTGTCCTAGGTGTCTCCTACCTCTACATCATAGCACATACCCTCAGCAATGCAATAGTCACAGAATTGTTGATACTGTCTCAGGTCATCATCTAGATCTAAGTCTATCAACTCCTGTGCTAGATCTATTTGCTCTGCTGGTGGTAGTTGTCCCTCATCGTATAACTCTAGAAGTCTTTCTAGTTTAACAGATAGTGACGTGTCTGGTGTCATAGTTGTGCTGAGAATGTGCGTGCATCGTTAACTGCTTGCTGCTTAGACTTGAAAGGACCATTCTTAGGACAACCCTCGTAATCGTATCTCCAAAAGTAACGCTTACTCTTCTCCCATAGTTTAACCTGTATAGGGGGAGATGTGTCGAGTGTGATTGTATTCATTAATCGGTGTAGGTGTCAGATAGGGTGTCTTCAGATGAATCATCATACTCGGGTGAATCTTCGTCTAGGATGTCATCAATCCAATCGTTGTCGATGTCATTCATGAGCGGTAGTCCTCTGGGCGATTGGTGGCATCTCTTGTTGTGGATTCATCTGTGGAAAACTCATCACTCACTGTGCGATTAGTCTTTGAATACTGTCTCTTTTCTCTAATAGATTTGGGGCGTCGTGAGTTGTGTAGATCGTTACGTTTGTAGGTCCTTCCCATTAGTCAGCAGATCAAAAGTGTCTTTGGTTAACTACTCAATCAATATAGGATCAATTGGCATGATTGTCAAGTGGTCTGTGTGGGTTTGTGTAGTGTCCTCGGTATACTTGACAAAAAAATCCTCTTGCGTTACGCTCTTAGGTAACTATAACTCCGTAGATATAATTCTCGGAGGTATATTTATTAAGGTATTTTAATTATCCACAGGAAATGCGGAAACTGTGGAAATCATGTGGAAAACTATTAGATAGGGACGATGTTAGCA